>Ga0075269_10000022_pt1 | contig 29714 bp, 21 predicted proteins | sample SF_Rice_5C_0N_10_FD_69773 | JGI IMG/M metagenome (GOLD analysis project Ga0075269, IMG submission 69773) | Rice paddy soil microbial communities from Twitchell Island, California, USA - SF_Rice_5C_0N_105 | ecosystem: Environmental > Terrestrial > Soil > Paddy field/soil | place: USA: Twitchell... | reverse complement strand
TTTGATTATATGAACTGCATATTTTGCGACATAATAAATAAAAAAGCAAATGCCGAAATACTATATGAGAATGAAAGAGTAGCAGCATTTCTTGATATCAGACCGGTTAACTATGGTCATACATTAATAATTCCCAAAGCTCATTCAGAAAACTTTCTATCCGTAAGTGAAGAGAATTTATTAGAGCTTATCCGGATAACAAAAATGATTTCAGGGGCAATATATAAAAGCTTAAACCCTGACGGCTTAAATATTGTAACAAACAACGGAATAGCAGCAGGTCAATCTATCTTTCATTTTCACTTTCATATTATCCCAAGATATAAGGACGATGCAATTAACTTCAAGCCTAACTTAAAAAGCTATAACAACGGGACAATGCGTGAATTTGCAGATAAAATAAGAACTGAAATATTTACAAAGGGATAATGATATGGACAACAAGATAAGAGTTTTAATTGCAAAAGCGGGTTTAGACGGGCATGACAGAGGGGCAAAGGTTATAGCTGCGGCACTAAGAGATGCAGGGATGGAGGTAATTTATACAGGATTAAGACAAACTCCAGAGATGATCGTAGAAGCAGCTTTGCAAGAGGATGTTAATGTAATCGGCATAAGTATATTATCCGGGGCGCATATGACAATATTGCCTAAGATATTGAATCTAATGAAAGAAAAAGGATTAGGCGATGTACTGCTTACCGGCGGGGGGATAATGCCTGAAGAAGATATAGCTGAATTAAAAAAACTTGGAGTTGGAGAACTTTTTACTCCGGGAGCACCTACCACAGCAATAGCTGATTATATTAAGCAGTGGGTGAAAGAACATCCAAGAGAATTGTAACTAATCAATAAAGATTTACATTATCGTTCTATTCCTAAACATTAGTTTAAGTTAAAAGTTTAGGTTCACGCCTTATTACCTCTCGAATTATAAAAAATTCCGTTTAGCTTCGTTTTTAGTCTTCTGACCGTAGCATTTATTTTTTATCTGGAAATATTTAAGATACATAATGATTAAATATTGACATTTTAGCAGACTTAATTAATAGGCTATTTATATGCTTATTAGGTGCTATTTAAAGGCTACTCAGAAGCCAATTAGAGATTATTAATACTACATGAGAATAGGATGAATAGGTCGAATAAGTCGAATCGGAAAGATAGGAAAGATAGGAAAAATAGGGCAAATAGAACAGATAGTATCGATGGGGGTTTTAATCTTAAAATTAAACATAGTAAAGAAATTTATCTTACTTTGGAACAAGCAGTAAAATAAGTATAAAAATTTCGATAGAATTCTGCTAATAATTGCATGATATCTTGGCATATTAGTTGGGAAATAATAAAATCGAAATAAAACTTAAAAGCAGATGAAGTACATATACTATATATTGTTTATCGGAATATTTTCAGCTGCAATAGCAGAAGCTCAAATTTCCATCAGCATTCATGATACCACTGTAGAACAAAATCAGGGTTCTTTATCCGTACCAATTTATGTTACAAATTTTAATGGTATAGGTGCAATAAGTTTGATAATCAGCTATGACAAAAACTTATTAACATTCACAGGTATATCTAATAATCCATCTACCAAAACAATTTCTTCGGACACAGTAAACGGTCAAATTAGAATGGGATGGTATGATATTTCTCCTTTAAATTTAGGAAACGGAATATTATTAAATCTTAATTTTAGTACAAATACCGGAACAAGCAGATTGGATTTTATTCAAACTGAATGTGAAATAGCGGATACAGCTGCAAACGTAATACAGGTAACTTATCAAAATGGAAATATTAATATAACGCCAGCGCCGGTATTACCTGCAAAGCTTTCAGGTAATGTATGGTATGATGCGAACGGAAACGGAATAAAAGATCCCGGAGAGGGTAATTTAAGATACGGTGTAACAGTGGACCTTTTTACCGGCAGCGGTATATGGAAAAAGTGGGCATTAACCGACACAGCAGGAAATTATTCATTTGACAGTTTAGCTCCGGGGAATTATTATGTAGAGATGTTTCTAATAGGGGGATATAATATATATAAGTTTACGACCGAATATGCGGGAAATGATTCGACCATAAATTCGCACATAATGCAGAAGACAGATACAACAGGCTTATCAAATATAGTTATATTAGGCTCGGGCCAGAATTACAGCTGCATAAATGGAGGGGTGGTACTCAAGACGGTTGATGCTGTTTTAGGTACAGGAATCAGCGGTTCAGGAGAATCTAATCCGCATGAATACATACTATTGCAAAATTATCCTAATCCGTTTAACCCTTCTACAAAAATAAAATTCGGCTTACCCGATCAAGAGAAAGTAACATTAAATGTATATAACATACTCGGTCAAAGAGTAGTTACATTGATTGACGGAGAATTATCAGCAGGTTATCATACAGCAACATTTGATGCAAGCAGGTTAGCGAGCGGGATATACATATATCAGCTAAAAGGAATTCACGTGAATATAACGAAGAAGATGATGTTAGTAGAATAATTCGTATCAGTCCTCGTTATATTAAGCCCCCATGAAGTGCCGCTCATGGGGGTTTTACATTTTAAAATTGAAATTAGTTCGTGCTTTAGGTAATTTTGTAATGCAATTAAAATATACAAATAAGGAGTTTCAGAATGGCAGTAAAAGTAGGAATAAACGGATTTGGTAGAATCGGAAGATTAGTCTTTAGTGCAATAGTTGATAAAGGATTATTAGGGAAGAAGATCGATATAGTTGCAGTAGTAGATGTTACAACCGATGCAAAGTATTTTGCATACCAATTAAAATATGATTCAATACATGGTAAATTCAAAGGAGAGTTAGCAACAGAAAAGAGTTCACCCGGTGTAGAAGCTGATGATGTTTTAATAGTTAACGGTAATAAGATAAGATGTGTAGCGGCGACAAAAGAGCCGTCACAATTGCCCTGGAAAGCGCTTGGGGTAGAATATGTAATAGAATCTACCGGTTTATTTACAAGTTCGGATAAAGCAAAAGGGCATCTCGATGCAGGAGCAAAGAAAGTAATCATTTCAGCACCCGGTAAAGGAGATGTAAAAACAGTCGTACTTGGAGTAAACGATCAGGAATATGATCCGACAAAGCACAATATAATTTCAAATGCATCATGCACAACAAACTGTTTAGCGCCATTAGTACATGTTCTATTGAAAGAAGGTATCGGCATAGAGACAGGCTTGATGACAACGATACATTCATATACAGCAACACAGAAAACAGTAGACGGGCCTTCAAAGAAAGACTGGAGAGGCGGGCGAGCAGCAGCGATCAACATTATACCTTCGACTACCGGAGCTGCAAAAGCAGTAGGAGAAGTATTGCCTTCAACAAAAGGAAAATTGACGGGAATGTCGTTCAGAGTACCGACAGCGGATGTATCAGTAGTTGACTTAACATTCCGTTCGGTTAAAGATACATCAATAGCAGAAATAGATGCTTTAATGAAGAAAGCGTCTGAGACATATTTGAAGGGCATCCTCGGATACAGCAATGAAGAAGTTGTATCAACCGATTTTATCCATGATGAGCGTTCTTCAATTTATGATTCGCTTGCAACGCTTCAGAATAATTTTAAAGAAGAAAAGAGATTCTTCAAAATTATATCGTGGTATGATAATGAATGGGGATATTCAAATAGAGTAGCTGATTTACTTGTGAAGATAACACAATAAATTCGAAAGTTAATTAAAAAGACGAAGCAAACGCTTCGTCTTTATTTTTTATATAAAAACATGTCACTAAATTGACCAGCTTACCAGAAGGTAAGTCCCGGTTTTGGAACAACAGGTAAGCTTAAAAATTTAAATAGAAATGGATGGGAAAATATGAGCAAGCTTTCAATCGATAAATTAAATTTAAAAGACAAGCGGGTATTAGTGCGAGTGGATTTTAACGTACCGCTTGATGAAAACTTAAATATAACTGATGATATAAGAATAGCCTCATCGCTGCCTACGATAAAGAAAATCATATCCGACGGTGGTAAAGCAATTTTGATGAGCCATTTAGGAAGGCCTAAGGGAAAAGTAAATCCGAAATACAGCTTAAAGCCAGCTGCGAAGCGGCTGGGAGAGAAATTAGGTAAAGAAGTAAAGCTAGCGCCTGACTGTATAGGGGATGAAGTTAGAAAGATGGTTAATGCAATGAAGGGCGGAGATGTTTTACTGCTTGAAAATTTAAGATTTCATGAAGAGGAAGAGAAGAACGATCCGGAATTCTCAAAAAAGCTTGCTGAATTAGGCGATGTTTACGTTAATGATGCATTCGGAAGTGCTCACCGCGCTCATGCATCCACTGAAGGAGTAACAAAGTATATAAAGCAATGTGCGGGAGGCTACTTAATGCAGAAAGAGTTGGAATATCTTGGAAGTGCGATTACAAATCCGACGAGGCCATATTGTGCTATATTAGGCGGGGCAAAGATATCCGGTAAGATAGATGTCATAATGAATTTATTTGATAAAGTAGATACAATGATAATAGGCGGGGGTATGGCATATACATTTTTCAAAGCTCAGGGCAAAGAAATTGGAAAATCGCTGCTTGAAGCAGAAAAGATCGGACTTGCAAAAGAAGTATTAGAGAAAGCAGCGAAATCAAAAGTCAAATTCCTTTTGCCAGTAGATGAAGTAGTAGCCGCAGAATTCAGCAATGATTCACCGTCAAAGGTAGTCAGCGTTGATAATATACCCTCTGATAAAATGGGATTGGATATTGGGCCTGAAACAGTTAAATTGTTTTGCAATGAAATAAAAAAAGCGAAGACCGTAATTTGGAACGGCCCAATGGGAGTTTTTGAATTTGACAACTTTGCAACAGGAACGAATGCAATAGCAAATCAGCTTGTTGAAGTAACATCAAAAGGTGCAAAGACAATAATAGGGGGCGGAGATTCGGCAGCGGCGATCAGCAAGGCAGGATTAGACGACAAAGTGTCTCATGTATCCACAGGCGGCGGAGCTTCGCTTGAATTTCTTGAAGGGAAGATACTTCCCGGGGTGGCAGCACTAAGTGAAGCTTAGCATTTTATTTGCATATAAATTTAATTAAGTTCATTTTCTAAATAAAGATAGTTTTTAATCCGGTTGAAGGCAAACTAAACCGGATTTTAATATTTAATAAGGAATTATAATTTGAGTGATTATTATAAGCCATCCGGTTTAGGCGGATTCAGTTTTTTCCCGCCAGTAATTAAGAATCTGATGATAATAAACGGAATAGTGTTTCTAATAGAGATGCTGGGGCAGCAGATAAGCATAGGGTACGGGTACACATTTAACGACATATTAACCAGATATTTCGCACTTATACCGATTGGTTATGGATTCTATCCATGGCAATTAATTACATATCAGTTTATGCATGGCGGATTCATGCATATATTTTTCAACATGTTTGCGCTTTGGATGTTTGGGATGGAAGTAGAGAATCTTTGGGGCTCAAAGAAATTCTTGATTTTTTATTTAATGTGCGGAATAGCTGCAGGCATATTCCAATTAGTTTTCCCTCCTTTATTTAATGAGCCTTTAGCACCAACAATAGGAGCCTCCGGTGCTATCTTTGGAGTTTTAATTGCATTCGGCATGTTATTTCCAAACAGGTATATCTTTATATACTTCTTAATACCATTGAAGGCAAAATACTTTGTTGCATTGTATGTATTGATAGAATTTTTCTCATTACCTTCGGGCGGAGATGTAGCGCATCTGGCTCATCTAGGCGGGGCACTTGCGGGATTTATTTATCTAATGATAGATAGAAAGAGGACAACAGCATTCCGCGGTTATAATAATTTTAACTCTTCAATAAACCCAGGTTCTTTTTTCGACACAATTAAGAATGCAAAAAATATTTTCAAGAAAAAGGGTAATAGTGTTGAAGAAGCTAACTTTTATGAAATAAACCGCAATAGTAAAGAGGATGAAATAACGCAGTTAGAAATTGACCAGATACTGGATAAGATAAGCAAGTCAGGTTATCAGAATCTTTCCGAGAAAGAGAAGAAGATCCTTTTTGAAGCAAGTAAGAAGATGAAGTAATTAAAAAAGACAAAAGGGGAAGCCGGAAATTAAATGCATGAATTTAAGGATTTCAAGAATTAAAGTAATGAAAGCTTTACTTAGCGGAAAGAAAAATTGGAATAATGGACAATACAAAAAAAAATTATTATCCTTAAAAAATGCAACTAAGATTTCCCCAATAAGATTTGCTAACAATGTTTATATAATCGCCTCAATAGCTATTTTATTTTCTCTAATACAGGGGTGTTCAAAAACCAAAGTCTTAGATGAAGACAAGTTTATGAATATATATGTTGACCTTGTAGTAGCGCAGGACACTTCTAATGCTCCAATAGCTAAATTCGATTCTGTTAGAGCAATAGTATTCAAGCGGGAAGGTATTAAAAAAGAGGAATATGACGCTACGATAAATTATTACAACAGTAAACCGGAAAGATGGCAGAAGTTTTTTATGAAGACAACTCAATATGTGGATAAATTGAAGAGGCAGAGCCTAATGAAACAGAAGCAGCAGAAGAAGTGAACGGTAAGAGAGGACAAATAAGACAAAAAGGATTTATAGCGCCAATAGGAAAAAAAAAGAAAGGTTTAGTTTAGGCGGGATTTAGCCACTGCAATACGGACGAGGGGATAGGAAATATTATCAGGGAGATGCTGCTTAAGGTCTTTTAACCCTGTATATCCTTTTTGAATCACATTCATAATTAAATTAAAGCTGTCCCCTTCAAATAAGTGAAGAATATCGACAGTAGGCTCATATTCTAAAATAGTTTCTATCTGCATAGAAATAACAGCTTCAGAAAGCTGGCGTAAAGAAGCGATGTCTGAAAGTGAGTAGCCCTTAGATAAAAGGTTATAAGTCTCTTTTATATTATTCGGGATTGTCCTCTCTACTATTTTAGGTTTTTGAGTTTTATTATTGTCATTAACAAACTCATTTACAATCTCGAGCAAATCAGGCCCCAGCTTATTATACATGCGGATATTGAAGCCGTTGATTGAGAGAATCTGATGCTTTTCAAGGGGGCGTTTTGCAGCAACATCACGAAGGACAACATCGGGGCAGATTAAATAACCGGTCTGCATAAATTTCTTTGAAGCTTTAGATCTAGCTTCTTTGAGAAGGTTAAACAGCTCAAGATTCTCTTCATAATTTTGGGGTTTAGTATCAATTTCGTTGAGAAAGCCATTTTGCTGCAGATAGTCTTTACCTAAAGGAGAAACAAAGAGGCTGTTATTGTCATGGTTTCTAGCAGCATAGCCTTCCATTAATAAATTATGGAGGATAAGCTTCAGGTCATCAATTTCATAATTTGAGCAGCAGCCGTATGTTTCAAACGATTTATATTTCTCAGTTTTGCTTGAGCCTCTAATAACAGTAATTAGAGATTTTTCAGTTAATATGATTTTATTCAGGTTTAGAGTACGAAGAATAATTTCTTTTAAATATTCATAAGTAGAGTCGGGTAAATGTTCTTCGGTTCTGCATCTATCGCATCTACCGCAATTATAATTAACAGCAGCCTGGCCGAAATAATTCAATATGAATTTGAACCTGCAATCCTTAGAGTAAACATAGTCCACCATTTTCTCAATTTTCTTTTGAAGGGAGATGAAGCTTTCGTTCATCTTCTTATAATCCAGGCGAAGGCGGTTAGAATTTATACGAGGTGAAGTAAGAACAACGCTTTCTTTAGATAAAGGGTGATTATATTGGATAATACCAAGGTTATCAAGGTTTACCAGATTTTCTTCAACAGCTTGTTCAGAAAAGCCAAGCCGAGCCGCAATCTGAGAAGAAGTGAGAGAGATTTTATCAATAAATATTTTGCTGCCGAACTCACGGAGGAAATAAATAACTAATTCCTTAAAGAGGTTATTGGAACTCCTTTTAACGAACTCCTTCAGTTTATCTTTATCGAAAGTAATTTGGATAGTAGGTTTATTCTCGAACTCGGAAGGCTGCTTTAAATAACCACCGTATTCTAATATTTTTAATGCAGAATAAAGCAAACCTTTGCCAACTTGTTTTTTAGCATAGGCAGAAATAAAATCCTTATTAAGCGGGATCTCATTGACAGGAATATTGCCAACGGCGACTTTACCGTAATCGCAGACAGCATCATATATCTTTTGAATAAGCTCTTTATCAGGGTGGGAATTTTCAAGGAAGTAATTCTGGATATTTATATCGTATTCATCATGTAAAAGATAAATGAAAGAAGTTTTGCCGTCTCTTCCAGCGCGTCCGATTTCCTGATAATAATTTTCAATTGTGCCGGGGGTATTATAATGTATGACAAGCCGGATATCTTTTTTATCAATTCCCATCCCGAATGCATTTGTAGCAGCAATGACGGGGATTTTATCGAGCATAAAATCTTCCTGGATTTTTTTCCGCTCTTGAGGTGCTAAGCCGGCGTGGTAATAGGCGGAACTAATACGGTGGAGGTTTAGGAATTCCGTAATCTCTTCCGCGCGTTTTCTTGATGCGGAATAAATTATAGCAGGAGTTCCGTGCCGTGAGATAAGCTCGAGGCATTTTTCCTTCTTCTTTTTAGTAATAAAGACATTCAATTCCAGGTTCTCTCTTTCGAAGCCACTGACGAAGATCTTAGGTTCTTTAAGTCCTAATTGTTCGACAATGTCTATCTCAACTTCAGGAGTTGCAGTTGCGGTAAAAGCAGAAATATGTTTAATAGAAATGTAATCAAGGAACTCTTTTATTTTCCTATAACTGGGTCTGAAGCTATGCCCCCATTCGCTGATGCAGTGAGCTTCGTCTACAAAAAAGTAAGAAGGCTGCAGGCTTTTAATTTTATCTGCGAAGAGAATATTCTCCAATCTTTCGGGTGATACATAAAGGAGCTTAAAAGAGCCGAAAGAAATCTTGTTAAGCACTTCTTCTGCTTCGAAAAAGCTCATCTGGCTATTAATGAAGGCGGCGATAGTTTCTTTTTTATTGAGGGAGTCTACCTGATCTTTCATTAAAGCTATAAGAGGGGAGATCACGATAGAGAAATTATTTGAAATAAGAGCAGGTATTTGATAGCATATTGATTTGCCTGCTCCGGTCGGAAGGACGGCGAGGACGTTTTCGCCATTTAATATTGCGTCGATAATTTCGTGCTGGTTATAGCGGAAAGAATCGAAGCCGAAATATTTTTTTAATGCATCCTTTGGTGACATTGATAATTATAAGCTTTTTCTAATACAGAATTTTTCAATTAGCATTTAAAAGATACAAAAAAACGTAGTTCTATTCCCCGAATTTTAAGTATATTTGAGTAACAAAAATAAGGGTAATCTTATATATGAGCCTAAACGCAATTGAAACCTCCGGTCTAACCAAAGTATACTCAAGTTCATTCGGAAAGAGGAAAGTTGAAGCGTTGAACGATTTGAATTTAACAGTAACCGGCGGGATGATTTTCGGATTATTAGGGCCGAACGGTGCGGGTAAAACAACATTGATTAAATTACTGCTTGGAATAACCTTTCCCACAAAGGGCAGTGCAAAAATTATGGGTGAAGATACAGCCGACTACAAATTTAAATCTAAGATAGGGTATCTGCCTGAGAATCATAAATACCCTTCTTATTTAACGGGCGGCAGTGTACTGCAATTTTTTGGAAAGCTGAGCGGAATGGATGGAGCAGGATTGGATAAAAAGATTGATGAAATGCTAGAGTTAGTACAGCTTTCAAAGTGGAAAAAGACCAAGGTAAAGGCTTATTCAAAAGGTATGATGCAGAGGCTGGGGCTTGCGCAGGCAATGATGAACGATCCCGAGCTGATATTCCTTGATGAGCCAACTGACGGAGTTGATCCAATCGGCAGGAAGGAAATAAGAGATATACTAATCGAATTAAAAAATAAGGGAAAGACAATTTTCCTAAACTCACACCTACTTTCTGAAGTTGAAATGATAACGGACAGGGTCGGTATATTAAATAAAGGTAAGCTTCTGCGAGAAGGCACAGTAAAGGAATTAACCGAAAAGAAAGAAGAGTATAAGATAAGCATAGAGGGAGACAGCATAGAAAAGCTTCCGTCGGAGTTGATTCTAAAAATTAATTTTAGGAAGATGGATAACGAATATTATTCTTTTAAAGTTGAAAACACGCAGGAATTAAATAACACATTAGATATTCTGAGGAATAACGGAATCATAATTAAGGAAATGGTACAGCAAAAGAATACACTTGAGGATATGTTCATATCTTTAATAAAGGAAGCAGAGAAGGAGAATGTGCAATGAAAAATATTTGGATATTGACATGGTATACATTGAAAGAGGCTCTGGCAAGAAAGGTATTTATATTCTTCTTTGCAATATCTTTACTAGCGATTATAATTACCGCAGTCATATTTGCTCTTTCTTCAAATTTAAGTATAACTGCAGGAGGGATGAAGAATCTGCCATTTGACGATCCTGTAACAATGATTGAGATGGCGATAGTTTCTCCGCTGTCAAGCTTATGCCTTTTGCTTGCCATTTTCTCATGTGCGAGCTTTGTACCTATTATGCTAGAGAAAGGGAACATAGACCTTTTGCTTTCTAAACCTATTTCCCGGGATCATCTTTTATGGGGAAAATATTTCGGCGGAATACTGGTAGTGTTACTAAACATAGCATTTTTGGTAATCAGTATTTGGCTGATTATATCTATAAAATTTTCTATCTGGAATTTTTCTTTCCTTACAATAATAATATCGGTGACATTTACATTTGCGGTTTTATATTCCTTAATGATCCTTTTCGGAATATTAACAAAAAGCTCGACATTAGGGATGATGATGACTTATTTTGTTTTTATTATATTGAGCCCGCTTCTATTTACCATCAAGGATAAATTTTTTACAATGATAGCCAGCAGTTTCATTAGAACTATAGTAGATATTTTTTACTACATAATCCCTAAAACGAGTGAGCTATTGGGCAAAATTACAACAGAACTTGTAAGCGGCAAAAGCATAGGTAATTATCAGCCGGTATTAACTTCACTAGCGTTCCTTATTTTAACTATGGGAATATCTATCTCAATATTTAGAAAGAAAGACTTTTAGAAGAGTGGTTTGATTACATAATGATAGCTAATAATTAATGCAGCGCAATCTTTTGTGAAAATGAGGTAATGGAAAAATAGAATAAAGCAGGCATTGAATCTGCCGGATATTTAATTTTTAGGATATATCAAAGGCATTAAAGAAGATATATAGCAAGGGATTTGAATTATTAGAATTAGTTAAAGAATGAGGCTGTATGAAAGCATGGCTGTATTAGATAAATAAAGGGTAAAATACAAAAAAAATAATTTATAAGATCTGGTTTGTTAGGTAGGCAGGATTTGGCTAGTAATAAACAAAATTAAGAAAAATAAGGTAAATAATTTTGTTGACATGGAATGACGGATGGCATAATTTTTGGGTTAAAATGACGACATGACAATAAATTATAGGATAAAATGAAATGCAAGAGGAGAGTTTGAGATTAGAAGATTTACTTGGTAAAACTAAGGTTGAAGAAGAAAATAAAGGTGAGATCAACAGTGTAGCTATAATAGGTGCAGGAGTGATGGGGCAGGGAATAGCGCACACAATAGCGGCGGCAGGGCTGGAAGTGATAATAATTGAAAAAGATCTAGGGCATCTGGACAAAGCAAAGCATGATCTAACCGAATCGATAGACAGGGAAATAAAGCGCTGGGCGATAACCCGTTCCGAAAAGAAATCCATATTAAGCAGAATAGCATGGGAAGTCTCACTAGATAAAGTAAGTGAATTCGACTTAATAATAGAAGCAGTTGATGAAGACTTTAATTTGAAACAATTAATCTTTTCGGATCTTGATGAGCGAGCAAAAGAAGAAACAATATTTGCGTCTAACACATCTACATTAAGTTTGACAAAGCTAGCTGAGACTACGAAGCGTCCGGACAAGATTATAGGGATGCATTTTCTTTTTCCGGTACCGAAGATCCCGTTGGTTGAATTGATTAAATGTTTACATACTTCAAATGAGACAGTAGTATCGGTTAAAAAATTTGCAGCTAAGATAGGCAAGACACCGGTTGAAGTTTACGAGTACCCGGGATATGTAACAACGCGTGCAATAGTTCCGCTGCTAAATGAAGCGATGTACATTTTACTAGAAGGTGTAGCCGATGCAAAAGATATTGACACAGCGATGAAGCTAGGTTATAATTTCCAGTACGGCCCGTTGGAGATGGCAGATATGATGGGGCTGGATGAAGTACTTGCCTGGATGGAAACATTATGGAAAACATTAGGTGAGCCGCGTTATAGGGCTTGCCCGATATTAAGAAAACTAGTTCGGGAGAGGAAGCTAGGCAAGAAAACGGGCGAGGGATTTTATAAATATGATGAAAACGGACAGATAATATATTAGGATTTAAATGAAAATATTAGTTTTAAATTGCGGAAGCTCATCAATAAAATATCAATTCATTGAAACTGAATCAGGTACTTCATTGGCTAAAGGAATAGTTGAGCGAATCGGAATGAGCAGTGCGGTATTATCTCATACGCGATATGACGGTGACGGAATTAAGATTGCAGGTGAAATATTAGACCATCAAATTGCAATCGAATATGTGCTTGGAGTAATGCTGAGCAAAAACCATGGAGTAATAGACGATAAGAGCGATATAGATGCAGTAGGGCACAGAGTGGTGCACGGAGGTGAAACATTTACGGATTCAGTTTTGATTACTGACGAAGTAATAAAAGTCTTACAGGATAATATTGAGCTTGCGCCGCTGCATAATCCGCCAAACATTAAAGGTATTCAGGCAGTAAAAAGGATAATGCCTAATACGCCTCAGGTAGCGGTCTTTGATACCGCCTTTCACACTAAGATGCCGCATAAATCATTTCTATACGGGATTCCATATGAGCTTTATAAGAAATATAAAATCAGGAGGTATGGATTCCACGGTACATCACATTCATATGTAGCGCATAAGGCTGCGGAGAAGCTAAATAAGAATATAGAAGAATTAAGAATTGTTACTGCACATCTCGGAAACGGATGCAGTATGTCTGCAGTAAAGAACGGAGTATCAATAGATACAACGATGGGATTTACACCGCTTGAAGGGCTGTTAATGGGGACAAGAAGCGGAGACCTTGATCCATCTTTAATATTATACATTATGGGTAAAGAAGGGCTTTCACTGAATGAAGCAGGAACTCTTTTAAATAAGCACAGCGGATTGATCGGGATCAGCGGAGAAAGCAGCGACATGCGGGAGATCCAGAAAGCAGTTAGTGAAGGCAACAAGCGGGCAAAGTATGCCTTCGATATATTCTGTTACAGAATCAAGAAATATTTAGGGTCATATGCGGCTGCTATGGGCGGTTTAGATGCTCTGGTATTTACCGGAGGGATCGGTGAAAACTCATCGGAAGTGAGAGAGGAGGTCTGCAAAGATCTAGAATTTTTAGGAATTGAATTAGATGAAGCGAGAAACAGAAATAAAGATGAAGTAATTTCAAAAGAGAACTCAAAGGTACCTATTCTTCGAATACCTACAAATGAAGAGTTAGTAATAGCAATGGACACGAATAGGATTGTTGAAATGAAAGTTGAGAAATCCGTTTAGGCGGCAAACGGCAGAAAAAGAAAAGCAAATCCCATATTAAATGCTAAAGTAAGAATTGAAGATTGACACCCTCCTTAGCTGAAGCTGCCGGGGATAAAACTGCTTTATCAAAAAATGACAAATTTGTTAATAGTTTCATTTTTGTTTATAATAAGCAGAGTGATAAAAAACCAAGGAACAGTCAGTTTGAGATATCAGATAGATCTCGCCTTAGCTTCTCTTACCAGGAAAATATCCCATTGCATCCTGGCCGATAAATCTAAATTGAAATAAAAGTATACGAATTAACCATCAACATAAACGGAAGATTGACATTTTTTCTTATTTTTCTTACTCTTACTGAGATTATTCTTATTTTTTGTAGAGGAAGAATATGGACTTAGGAATAAAAGGAAAAGCTGCATTAGTAACCGCATCAAGCAAAGGGATTGGCAAAGCAGTAGCGGAGATTCTTGCAGATGAAGGATGCAGAATAGCAATCTGTTCAAGAAATAAAGAAGAACTTATAACTACAGCAACAGAAATCAGGAAGAGATATGAAGCAGATCCTATATGGTGCGTATGCGATTTAAATGACGCAAAAGATATAGAGGCGACAGTAGAAACAGTAAACAAGCAATTCGGAAAGATAGATATACTAGTAAATAACTGCGGCGGCCCGGAGCCAGGAAATTTTCAGCAGCTTAATGATAAGGACTGGCATGGTGCATTTGAGCAAGTGCTTCTTAGTGCTGTTCGGTTCTGTAATATAGTTATACCTGAAATGATATTAAGTGAGTGGGGCAGGATAATAAACATAACATCAGTTGCCGTTAAGCAGCCGATGGATAACCTGATGCTTTCAAATTCACTAAGAAACGGATTAATCGGCTTTGCGAAGTCGCTAAGCAATGAAGTAGCAAAATATAACATTACGGTAAATAATATTGCTCCGGGTTATACATTAACAAACCGTATTTATGATCTTGCAGTCAATAAAGCAAAAAAAGCAAATAAATCTCATGAAGAAATATTGATTGAGATAGCAAAAGAAATTCCAATGAACCGATTAGCAAGTCCTGAAGAAATTGCCGCGGCAGCGGCTTTCCTTGCCTCGAAACAGGCAAGCTATATAACAGGAAATACAATTCAGGTTGACGGCGGATTAGTCAAAGGAATTTATTAAATAAATTTCCTCAAGATAGAGGATAGATTAATGATAAAGCAAATCCGAATTATAATTTCACCCGAAAAAGTTGATGATAAAGATGAACTTCAGGTTCTAGCTGCAAGAATATTAAAGAAGCAACTCGATGAAGTTAATGCAGTTATTATAAGGAAGAGGTCTATCGATGCCCGGGGGGATCCGGTTTTCCACCTAGTTTGTGATGTCTATATAAATGATTACCCACGTGAGAACGAGCGTCAAATTATTTATGAGCATGTTGACGGTAAAAAGAAAGTTTTAATTGTCGGTTCAGGCCCAGGGGGATTATTTGCTGCACTCCGTTTAATAGAGCTGGGAATTAAGCCAATAATAATAGAGAGAGGTAAGGATGTTCAATCACGGAGAAAGGATTTAAAATTAATTCAACAGAATAGCGAGATTAATCCTGATTCAAATTATTGTTTTGGGGAAGGCGGCGCGGGCACTTACAGCGACGGGAAGCTATACTCTCGTTCGGTAAAGAGAGGAGACATTCCAAAAATATTAAAAATATTTGCAGATCATGGTGCAAGTCAAGATGTTTTAGTTGATGCACATCCGCATATAGGTTCCAATAAACTGCCAGAAGTTATTAAATCTATGAGGAAAACAATATTAGACTGCGGCGGGGAAATTTATTTTAACTCGCGTGTAACCGATTTTATAATAAAAGACGGTAGGATGCTGGGGATCATTGCAAATGAGAAAGAAGAATACACTGGGGACGCAGTAATTTTAGCAACCGGGCATTCGGCAAGAGATATATTTTTTATATTGCATAGCAAGGGAATCAGGCTCGAACAAAAAGCATTTGCTATGGGAGTAAGAATAGAGCATCCGCAGCAAATGATAAATGAAATTCAATATCATACAGAGAAAAAAAGCGATAAGCTGCCGGCTGCAAGCTATAATGTTTCCTTTAGTAAAGATGATAAGGCAGTATATTCATTTTGTATGTGTCCAGGCGGTATAATTATTCCGGCAGCATCGGCTCCCGGAGAAATTGTTGTTAACGGAATGTCAATGGCTAAGAGGGATTCTCCGTTTGCAAACTCAGGTCTGGTAGTAAGCGTTAGCGAAAGAGACTGGATAAAGTACGAATCATCATATCCTTTCAGCAGTCTAATGGTTCAGCAGGAGTTAGAGAAGAGGGCATTTGAGTTTGCAAATAATTCACAGAGGGCGCCTGCACAGAGGGCATCGGATTTTGTTAATAAAAGAGTATCATCAACGCTGCCGAAATCATCATATATACCGGGACTAACCACAGCCCCGCTACATGAGCTTTTACCTGAATTTATGAGAGAGGAAATTTCATTAGCACTAAAGCATTTTGATAGGAGGATGAAGGGATTTTGTTCTGACGAGGCAGTGATGGTCGGGGTCGAAACAAGAACCAGTTCTCCAGTTAGAGTAATAAGGATAAAGGAAACTATGATGAGTCCTGATGCAGAAGGTTTATTACCTTGCGGCGAAGGTGCCGGTTATGCAGGAGGTATAATGTCTGCAGCAATGGATGGAGAGAACTGTGCAAATGCAGCGGCAAAATATATCTCTAGTAATTGAGGATAAGAGAGGAGAAATAAGAGAGTTAATTTGCCAAGCAATTATTTTTAGTTATTAGGTTTGCATCATCAGTTGTCATTTGGTAGATTAAATAGAATTATAAAAAATGTATCAATTATATTCATCAATTTAGAAAAGAATTAATTACTGAAGTTTCGAAAACTGTCATTCTGAGTGGAGCGAAGGATCTCAAGGTTACGATTTTGAATTATTTTAAGATATTTTACTTCGTTCAATATGACAAAAGCTATCATTTGCGTACTTCAGTTAATTATTGTGAGAAAAATCAAATAGAAGAAATATTTTCATTATAATTTTAGCTATCGAAATTTAGTTATTATTAGAATAGATTTATAAAAAAAGAAAAGGAGCTTTAAATTGTCAAACATAGAAGAAGAAAAAAATAATCCTCCTTTGTGGTTTATAGTTGTAGGGGTATTAATTGTTTCAATTGCGGCCATTTTTGTAATGTTAGGGCCTACGAAGCCGTACACGCAGCAAAACCAATACTATCTTAGTCAAGCACAAAATTAGTCATTCAAATCGAACGCCGCATCCTTAATCAATCTGCTTTAAGTAGATAAAACCTATCTCTTTAGAAAATTCATTGCAAAGTAGGGGCATACTAATAAAGCCAGAAGATGAGAAACTTGCACTCTCAAGTGAGAGTTGTGCTGATAGATTTCTTGAATTGTTTGCTAATATGAGCTAATAAAGTGAAGTTATCATATTTTTTAAAATCTAAGAATTTAGCATAACTGTCCAAAATATACTTTCTAATCAATAAGAAAAATAACTATGGTTTACACATTGAATAAAGTATTAAGGTAAATATATTTGGTGGGGATTTTTGTTACTTAGGTTTCAACAAGCTATAAGGTTATAAAGAACTCTTATGCTCTCAATAAACCAAATAATAAAGATTAAAGGGAAACCGTATTAAGTGTTTATCGACTTTAGTAACAACAATCAAAAATCTACACAAAAACCTAATTACCTTAATCCTTTAACAGTAAAGTTAAAAAATGTTTGGGACATCATAATACTAAATAAATATAAGGGGATTGTTTTGGAATCATATTAAAATATGTATAAAACACATTGTGCATCAAACTTTTTTACTTATTCACATTTAATTTGGGCATCACTTGAATTTAGAAAAATTTTCAATTCAGTAAAGAAATAAATATGATATTATTATAATTAATATTATTATAAGCAATGACTAATCTAAAAAATCATGATGTTACAAAAAGAACTAAATAAACTTACAGCAGTAATAGTTGATGATGAGCTTTACGGAAGAGAAAATCTTAAAAAGATAATCGAGACTTACTGTCCCGAAATAGAAATTCTGGGATTGGCTGATTCTGTTGTTTGCGCGGCTGAACTTGTAAAAGCTCATAAACCCGATGTAGTATTCCTTGATATAAATATGCCGGTGTTAGACGGATTTGATTTTCTTGAAGAATACGACGAACGAGACTTTATGGTAGTGTTTGTAAGCGCTCATGAGGAGTTCGGTATTAATGCTGTAAAAGCTGGTGCAGCAGATTATCTTCTTAAGCCGGTAAACATTAAAGAGCTTAAGCAGACAGTAAAGAGACTTTTGCTTTTGCAGAATAAGAAAAGGGAAGATGAGATTATTTTTGAAAAGGATAAATTAGTTATCCCGGCATCTCACGGATTTAATGTACTGGTTATTGATGATATAATCCGGCTTGAAGCAGAAGGATGTTATACAAAAGTAATTATCAAAGGTGGAAAGGACATAATAGTATCCCGCACATTAAAAGATTTTGAGGATAAGATACCAAAAGAAAAATTTTACAGGGTACACAAATCGCATTTAATAAATCTGAGTTGTGTTAAAGAATATTCAAACGATAACGGGAGTTTTGTGATAATGACGGATGGCAGTAAGATTGAAATATCACGACGAAAGGCGCCGGAATTTATCAAGAAAATAAAGACAGTGATGAATGCTGTCTGATCATGGTCAAGAAATTTTTAATACTTGCCGTAACCGTACTTCTTCAGAGAATTCCGCTCTATCCGCAAACTCCTCCATATTATCATTATACTTCATCAAGCGGCCTTGCTTCTTCGACAGTTTATGATATAATTCAGGACAGGAATGGATATATCTGGTTTGCTACTATAAACGGAATAAGTAAGTTTGACGGCAAAAGGTTTACCACTTTCAGGACAAATGACGGTTTAAATTCCAATTCTATTATCTCACTTGCAGAAGGGAAAAGCGGTGAATTATATATAGGTAATTATGAAAAAGGAGTCAATGTTTTACGAAACGGTAGGATTGAGAACTATTGCAGTAAGATTGGTGGGAAAAGTTTTGCAATATCATATTTATTGCTAGCGCCTTCGGGGAACTATAAACAGAAATTATTTGCATATCGCAGCTGGGGTGAAATAAATTCTATAATCGAAAAGGAAACGGGGGATCTGATTACCGATATTATCAAAACTAATCCCGTCTATATTAATAAATTGGAAAAGCTGCCGGATGGTAATATAATAGCATTAACTACTGCCGGATTATATTATTTTATAAAAAATAAATTAGTCAAATTGAGAATTAGCGGGTTATCAGATACTTCCGTTTATTGTTTTGCACGAGGTGAAAACGGCAATTATTTTATCGGAACTAAGGGGATGATTTATAAAATCAATAACAATATAGTAACCGGAAAGTACAAGATTAATTTCCCAGGTAATAATGATGTATGTACAATTCTAAGCGACAGACACAATAATCTTTGGTTTTCGATTATGAATAGAGGTTTCTTTTTAATTCCTGCCGGTTCAAATAATATTATTGACATCGGAACAAAAATGGGGCTGCAGAACACTCTTGTAAATAATTATCTTGAAGATAGAGAAGGAAATATCTGGCTTAGTACCTTTGGTAAAGGCGTTTATTGCCTAAACAATCTTTATTTAAAAAACTATAATGAAAATGACGGGTTAAGCAGTAATAGTGTTTATGCCATAATGAAGGATAGCTCGGGTAAATTATTGATTGGAACATTTAACGGCTTCAATATTATAGAAAACGAAAAGAACGGCAATATTAAAATTGATTTCAGGAAAACGTTAACGGAATACATATACAGTATTAAGAAATTTAACAATGAGTTTTATATTTGCGGTTCTTTTGGATCGGAAGAAATAAAAAACCTTTCCTACAAGAGATTAAAGCTGCATATAATCAGCCGTCCGTCGTTTTGTAAAACAAGCGAAGGATTTTATTTGTTTGGGTCATGGGTTAATTCAATAAGTGTTCAAAAAGGACTTAGCAGCAAGGGAAGTTTATCCAATCAATTATATGTTATTGGAGATATGCCCAATATAAATCGCATAAATGAAATATTTGAGGACACGCAAAAAAATATCTGGGTAGGTACAAGTCTTGGTTTATGCAAATTATCGAATCTTTCGAATAAATCCGGAAAAGCCGTATGGAAAAAATCCTATTTTCAATTTAATCCCGTTCTAGGTTCAAGAATAAATTCCATCATACAGGACAACGAAGAAAATATCTGGTTTGCCGGTGAGAGCGGTATTGCGCGGTATAATCTTAAGAATAATTCAGAATTTAGTTACACAAGTATATTAGGAGAAGAATTATCTTCGTCAAACGCTATCGTATCTGACAGTAAGAATAGAATATGGATTGGAAATATGAAGGGGCTTTATTTATATGACGGGAATTCGCTCAAACAGCTTAACATTCAAACCGGCCTTCCTTCTGATGAAGTTTACTGTCTTTATTATGATAAAGATAAAAACTTCCTTTATATCGGTACAAGTAACGGGCTCTCAATTCTTGATATTACTTTATACGATAGCTATGAACCTCCTTCACTAAATGTGAAAATAATAAGCATAAAGGCTGGAGAGTCGATCTATACAAACTTTAACAATTTGATCTTTGAGCCAGAACAGCATGATGTTCATATAAACTTTAAGGCATTGAATTTTTCTTCGCCCGGCTCAGTAAGGTATAAGTATAAATTGAATGATGAATGGATGGAATCGGATTATGATTTCCTCAATTTAATCTCGCTTAGGAACGGAACATATAATCTTCAGATAATGGCGAGGGTTCAGAATATCGGCTGGGGAAAGCCGAAATTCCTAACATTTACAATAAAACCGCGGTTTGTTGAAACGGTCTGGTTTAATCTCGGTATAATATCATTATTTATAATCCTTATATTTTCCATAGTTATATGGCGATTAAGATCAAATAATAAAATAATGAAGGAGCAGATAGAACTCTCGGAAAGGATTAACGAACTTAAACATCAGGCATTATCTGCAATGATGAACCCGCATTTTATTTTTAATGCATTAAACTCGGTTCAATACCTTATAAATTATCAAAAGAATGAAGAAGCTAATGATTATATAGCGATGATGGCTAAACTGATTAGAAAAAATCTTGATACAGCGGGAAGCGGATTTATATTATTATCTGAAGAAATTGAGCGGCTTAAGCTTTATCTTGATCTCGAAAAGCTGAGATTTCAGGAAAGCATTTCTTATGAAATTAACACAGGCGCAGATATAGTTACCGGCTCAATAATGATTCCAAACATGATCATTCAGCCGTTCGTAGAAAACACTTTATGGCATGGAATAATAAACTCCGGCAGCAAAGGGATGGTAACAATTTCTTTTTCATTTGAGAATGTGGATGTTGACTCAATCATTTGCAGAACATTAATCATAAAGGTTACAGATAACGGAATAGGAATTAATTCAGCAAAGAAAAATAAAAGGGAAGATCACATATCAAAAGGTATACAGATTATTGAAGAGCGGCTCAAACTATTGAGCGCTAAAATGCAGCTACCTAAGCCGATAATGTTTGAAGACCTAAGCAGCCGCAGCGAGAACTCACATGGGACTGAAGTAATAATTTCACTTCCGCCGCCGCTTTATAAATTTATCGTACAGGAATAAGTTACTTCAAATTTACTAACCAATTAATTATTTATTCATACCGTTAATTTACCAATACACACCTTTTACTTGTTAGCTATTGTCGTGTCAGAACATTGTTTATAGGTTTGAACAAAAATCCGATTGGACAAATTGAAAAATATAAAAAAGCTGATGAGTTTATTTTTTAAGAAGAAAACACAAACTACACCACTTTTAATTTTAAAGAAGGAGGCGGATGATGTTAATGTAAGGGAATATAAATCAATTGAAGAAGCAATTGCCGACCTAGAAAACGATCTGAACGTTCCGAAAGATAAAATAGAAAAGTTAAGATCGTCTTTGAGAAATTTGAAGAACAATTCTTTAATTAAGATTAAGAATAGAGAAATAATAAAATAAATGCAAAAACTTTTTATAAATACGGAGCAATAATGAAGCCAATTATCAGAACTCTCTCGAGAGCATCAGTTCACTTTTTAATCACTATTATTTTGGTTGGCATATTTACCGGCCAAACGCTTGCGCAGGCTAAAGTACCTAAAATTACTTTTACAGAGACAAATCATGATTTTGGTAAGGTAGAGAAAGGAGTTGAGCTGGCGTACGAATTTAGATTTAAGAATGAAGGTGAAGATACTTTGGTGATAAAGAATGTTCGCGCAAGCTGCGGCTGTACGGGTGCTACAATTGGAGATAAAAAAGAATTTACAAATGGAGAAGAAGGGGAAATTAAAATAACATTCAATACAAGCGGAAGGTCGGGTATACAAAGCAAAACAGTATCAGTCCAATCCAATGATCCTGGAAATCAGACTGAGGCTCTTTCGTTTACCTGTGATATTATTAGCAAGTAATCAAGATGCTGCCATAAATAATTACAGACAGCTTATATTTTTTAATAAAGTCTTTTAATAAAACAAGGTTTATATGAAAGAATTATATTTAGTGTGTATATTAATTTCCTGCTTATTCTATAATACAAACGCATATGCTCAAGCAGCTTCAATAATGTGGCCGCTTACAAGTAATACAAGTTTTAATGCACCCATAGGAAATATTCAGGGAACTAATGAAACTATTGGGGTGGGGCCATCTCCCTCTATGTCAGTTTTTTCTTACAATAATGGTCAAAGACTTTGGATGGGTAATACCGGATGGGCTGCAAACTCTACCATAGTATTAAGCCGATATATTCAATTCGATGCCAGCCCTACTTCCGGTAATAACTTTACCGTCACAAGTTTTTCATTTAATTATGGAGATATTCCACTTGCTGCTGACTATAATATTTTGAAATTCCAGGCTGCTTATTCAACAGATAATTTTAGTACAAGCACAATATTAAATGCAACACCTTTGTTTTATCTAAACTCCACAATGTCGACATATACGGCAACAAATTTAAATATACCCGTAGCAAACGGCCAAACTTTCTCTCTAAGAATTTATCCTTATTCCCCTAACGGCGGTGTTCCCGCTATTCCTTCTTTTGCAATACATGACACTGTCGTTATTAATGGTACAACATCTGCCAGCACAAAGCCATCTTTTTGTACAGATTTTGAAAATAATTTAACTGGAGGCTGGCAAGTCAATAATACTCTTGCTACAATAATAACTGAAGGAAACAATCACTATATACAAACTACTGACCAGTCAGGTGCATCTTATTTTTATAACGCAAGCAAAGATTATACAGGAGACTGGGGCGGATTACTTACAGATAGCTGCGGTTCTTTATGCTGGGATGTTAATTATTTATATGCCGGAGATGGTAATGATGGATCATCTCAACCGATTACTATGACCCCTTATATTACTATTATTGGCAATGGTGATACAGCCAGTTTCGTTACTAATAGTCTAATTACAGCAGGGGATGGCTGGCATTCATACTGCGCACCGATCAGATATCTTAATCCTGATGGTTCATTACCATCTAATTCGGATGGACATTGGATAATGTCTAATGGTTCTATTAGTGATTGGAATACTCTTCTAAGCAATGTAACCACAGTTCGCCTGCCCGTGGATCCAACAAGCTACCAGAATGAAAGATTTGGTTACGATAATATCTGCATAAAGAATACCGGCGATTGTACCCCGCCTCCACAGTTTGGTTCAATATGCGGAATAAAGTTCAACGACTTAAACGGCAACGGTGTTAAAGACCCAGGCGAGCCGGGGCTTCAAAACTGGATAATTAATTTAAATTATCAAACTGTAGCGGGTAATATAAATTTAACTGATACAACTGACCTAAACGGTAATTATTGCTTCGAGAACCTAACACCCGGAGGAACATATACTATTTTTGAAACGAACCAAAACGGATGGAGTCGAACATTTCCGACACCGACGGGAACATATACAATTCCACTCACATCAGGAGAGCACAAAGATTCTGTCAATTTCGGAAATCATCTTTTAGCCACGTCATTATGTGATTCATTAAAAGCAACTGCATCTAAAATTACTCCTGGCGATTGCAACTGGAGCCTTAGCTTACAACAGCCGGCAAATCTTACGGGCATATTTGGAATTCAGATTTCCTGCCTGTCACCAAACCAGTTTACTACCGGCACCGGGCTTGGTCCGAATTTTCAAAACTGGTTTGCTTCATCAAATACTTATTATCCGCCAACAGGACATGTACCCGGAGGTAATCTAAATGATTTCTTCCATATGAATATTAATTACACTACATCTCCTCAAGTTATTGTTGTAAACTGGTTAGATTCTTTGAGTAAAAAAGTATGTTCGGATACCTTGAGATTGGATTGCCGGATTTCTTGTACAACAATCTTAAACGATACTATAGTTTGCGCAGGAAACAATTATAATTTTTCATATAGATTTACAAACAATGCAACCTACAGTATTTCAAATATTGAATACACTTTACAGAGTCCATCAGGCGTAACGATATCACCTTTAGCAGATACGCTATCGCCTGCGTTGGCAGCAAATGCAACATCAAGTGCACAAAAAATTCAAATCTCCGGTGGAATGCCTGGTGATACAGTAGTCATAGTTGCTAAGTTTATCAGCTCAGGCGGATGCTGTTGGTGTTTTGAAACATTTAATGTAATACTACCAAGCTGTGCCTCGGTTTGTGATTCACTGAGCGTTTCGGCTACAGGGTCTTCTGCAGACTGCTGCTATTCTATTTCTTTAACAAACAACAGCAGCACTGTTTTTTCAAGTGTTGAATTTCAGCTTCTTTCAGGAGGTATGTACAGCACTGTTTCTACTACATCGGCACCCGGCTGGGCGTTCACAAATGTTTCACCCAATTATTTGATTAACCTTGTAAAATTACCATTTGGTCAGGGAATCGGGCACGGAATTTTTAACAGTGTACTGGATATGTGCATCAGGCAGTATCCGGATTCCAATCAGGTAATTGCGGTTAAGTGGGTCAAAGACGGAAAGGTTATTTGTACAGATACTTTAAGATTCGAATGCGTACAACTTTCACCGAAAACAGATACCTGTTCACAAGTTATTAATGGTACATTGACTTGTTTGAAGAACGGAACAGTTCAATATGTTTTCAGAGTTCAGAACAATTCAGTTATAAATTCAACTGGTTTTGGCATCTTCCCAATGACACCGGGTGTTTCGTTCTCAAAAACGATTTTCAACAATACTAATATATTGCCGGGGCAGGTTTCACCCATAGATACAATAATCATATCCGGCATAGGCCTGAATCATCAGGTCTGTTTGCAAACTTCTATCTTTGTCACTGTCGATAGTTTATATAACTATTGCTGCCATAGTGATACTGTTTGCATATCAACACCAAACTGCAATACAAAAGATACAGCCGAAGCCTGCATAACCTGGGGTCTGTTGAGTGATCAGTCAATAACTTCTATCATTGGTAATATAAATGGAACTCCGGAATCTATAGGAGTGGGTTCATCATCACCATTTATGTCTATTTTTCTCCCGTACATTAGCACAGGTCAAAGGCTTTGGGTAGGCAACACCGGCTGGATAACTAGTCCAATAGATGCAATGCGATATATAGAATTTGATGCTTCGCCCAATATGGGAAATAATTTCACGGTTACAAATATTTCATTTAATTATGGTGATTTACCGCTCGGTACTGACTTTAACATAATAAATTTTAAAGCTTATTATTCAACCGACGCCTGGGTAAACAGCACGGTTTTGAATGCAACCGCTTTAATTTATAAAAATACTGCAATGCTTTCGCTTAACCAGGTAATAAGTGTTTCGGTACCAAATGGCAAAACTTTTTCTCTAAGAATATATCCTTATGCAATACAGAATAGCGTAGCAATGACCCCTACATTTGCAATTCATAATAATGTAATGATTTGCGGTACAACAAGTTCAGTTACATCAATTGAGGAAGGTAAAACAGGCAGTATTATGCCGAAAAGCTTCCAATTGGAACAAAATTATCCAAATCCATTTAATCCTTCATCGATAATTCTATATGATATACCAAAAACAAGTTTTGTTAGAATTAGTGTATATGACATACTCGGAAGAGAGGTCCGGGTACTTGTAAACGAAGAAAAAAGTCCCGGTGAGTATAGTGTTGTTTTCGATGCCAGGAATCTAGCAAGCGGAATTTATTTCTACGCAATTAGGTCAGGTGGATTTAAGCAATTTAAAAAGATGATTTTGATGAAATAGAAATTCAGAAATATTATTTATTGAAAGCCGGAGTGAATAGCTCCGGCTTTTTAGTTTTGTCTACAATCATCATACAGTCTTTCGGCGGGGGGATAACAGAGCTGACAAAATCAATCATTGATTTAATCACCTGCCTCTTTAATATTCTTTTTGAATTACCAACCGGCAGCCCGTTATGGCCTACATTAAATTTGTCGATTATAATGTTTTGTCTTTTCCCTATAAAATACCTTCCCGAATATGATTGATTGACCCTGGAAAGAATATTTTTATATGTGTTCCTATAATCAAGCGAAAGATATTTTTTAGTCGAATCACCAAAGGCAATTGCAACAGCGCTGTTCCCATGATGAACTAACACAGGGGTGCCGATATCTAATAATCCGTATAGTTCCTTAGCCAAAGCCCGGGAAATACGAACGCATCCATGAGAGCTTTGTCTTTTGCCCAGATATTTATAATAGCCTGATCCTCTTAAAGCATGAAATCCGATTCCGTAATTGAATCCCATCCAGTTTAGCATAAGAGTACTGTCGAACTGGCGTGAGTACCACTTAGGCAGTTTGGATTGAATGACGAATAGTCCTTCTTTAGTATTTATCCCGCCTTCAAGTCTATTTGTTCCGCTTGAAAATCCAAAAGGTTTAGTCCAGCCCTCGTGTGAATGAAGATAACCTGTTTGAGTATTTAAGTTAAGCTCAATAAAGTAAGGATGTAGAGTGAAGACGGTATCGCGGAGGTATGAAAAATTCATAGTTGTTGATGAATCGCTGATCCCCCCATTGAAGCAGAATAAAGGACGAATAAAGAATAGAGGAATGAATATTAAAATTGTTTTGCAGCAGTTCAATTTTAAACTTTGCTCCATTTAATATTTCCTAATTAAAATCCCTTGTTAAAGAATTACCTAATAAAATATAGCTTAATAATATTTAATAAGGCAATAATGATAAATATATTTTTTTTAATTCAGTTACTAAGTTTAAAGCTTCCGATAAAGTATTCATAATAATATAATCGGAATTAAATTATATTTATCAATCTTAAACTTAATGATTTACGTTCTCCTCAAAATGCTGATAAATTAACACTGCTTTTTTTCTGCCTACTATTTTTTCAAGTTGTTCTATGGTGGAGCTTTTTACAGCTGAAACGCTGCCTAATTCTTTTAGTAATAAATTAGCGGCTGAGGGGCCGATGCCATTAATACCGGTCAATTCAGTTTGAATAGTTCTTTTACTTCTTCGCGTGCGGTGGAACGTAATTGCAAAGCGGTGAGCCTCATCCCGGACTTGCTGAAGCAGTTTAAGCCCTGAAGATGTTTTAGGTATTGATGCCGGGTCTGATTGCCCGGGGAAAAATACTTCTTCAAGTCGTTTTGCCAGGCCGATAATATTATATTTTTTTATATCAAGACTATTAAGAATTTCAACTGCGCTAGAAAGCTGGCCTTTGCCGCCGTCGACCATAATTAGATCCGGCAGATTGCCCTTCTCTTCGATGAGCTTAGAGTACCTTCTTTTAATTACTTCGCGCATGCTTGAAAAGTCGTCAGGTCCTTCGACCTCTTTAATGATAAATTTACGGTATTCACTTTTTTTCGGTTTGCCCTCCTCGAATACTACCATACTTGCTACGGTATCAGTGCCCTGCAAATTCGAGATATCGAAGCATTCGATCTTTCTCGGAAGTACATTTAGCCGGAGATCTCTTTGGAGTGCTGCGACAGAATATGGAATCCTTCCTTCTTTTTTCATCTTTTGGATCTGGATTTCCTTCAGTTGAAAGACTGCATTCTCTTTGCACATTTTTACCAGGGAGCTTAAGCTGCCGCGTTTTGGAACGGTGATCCTAACTTTCATTTCAGCTCTCTGAGAAAGCCATTCAGTGAGGGCTTGAATATCGGCGGGCTCGGTCTCAACGACAATCTCTCCGGGAATATCTACGAACTCTCCGTAATAAAATTTTATTGCAGCGGAATAAATATCGGCAACTTCGGCATTATCCTCAATACTGAGTTTTAGCTGCTTCTTAGCGATCAACTTTCCGCCTCTTATATTGAAGACAGAACATGCTGAATCTTTACCTTCATATGCGATAGAGATTATATCGCGGTCTTCAAAGTCATCGCTGACTATTTTTTGTCGTGAAGAGATAGCTTCAAGCTGATTTATCTTATCACGAATGTCGGCAGCTTGCTCATATTCAAGAGCTGCAACGGCATTCTGCATTCTTTCCTTGAGTTCTTTAATCAGCTCGTCCGTTTTACCTTTAAGTACTTTAATTACGCTGGTAACTCTCTCATTATAGGCCTCGGCAGAGATGAAACCCTCACAAGGCCCTTCGCATTTGTGGAGGTGATAATCCAGGCATACCCTGAATTTCTTCTGCGCAATAGCCTCTTCTGTTATTTTTAATTTGCAGCTTCTTATCTTGAATATCTGATTTATCATTCTAAGAGACGACTTCATGTTCTTAACATCCGTATAAGGGCCAAAATATTTAGAACCGTCACGAACTACATTTCGAGTTGCAAAGACCTGCGGATACATCTCCTTAGTCACTCTGATAAAAGGATAAGATTTGTCGTCTTTAAGGTTTACGTTATAACGGGGTTTATATTCTTTAATAAGATTATTTTCAAGGACAAGAGCTTCAACTTCATTATCGGTAACAATTATTTCAAGATCATTTATTTTACTTACGAGAGCTAAAGTTTTAGGAGAATTTACACTATTATGGAAATAGCTTCTAACCCGGTTCTTTAGACTAATAGCTTTACCTACATATATAATTTTCCCTTTGTCATTTTTGAACTGATAGACACCTGGGTTATCAGGTAAATTCTGAAGCTTTGATTCCAGCACGGGATTCATGATCTAATTCCACAATTATTCCAATTTCTCTTTAAAAGATAAGGGAAATTAGAATAAGTTAAAGTGAAAAATTAGACATGGTTGATGCATGACGGCAGAAGATTAATGGGAAGAAGGGGAAATTATATAAAGGTTTAATGATATTGGTGCAATTGCTGTGGTGAAATGGATTCGGTATAAGATTAATCTATGGAATTATCTTTCAGATGCTGGTTGCTGGATTCTAGATGCTGGATATAAAATCTAGGGTTGAATATTTGAAAAATAAAATTGCAAATAAGCCTTAGGCTTACAAGTTATTTATGGCTGGAATATAGGCATTAAAATTTAAAACTTTGAAAAGGGCGAATCAATATAAAATCGATTCTGAGGGGTGATTTTCTGTGGGGAGGGGTAAATATAGGGTTAGGGTAGAGATCGAAGCCTATAAGTGAAAAAATGGAGTAAAACAGCCCTATTACGTATGGAATTTGGGAGCTCAATTAGTAAAATAAGGTACAAAATTAAATATTAGATTATTATATGGAATTTCATACTGAAATTCCTACAAAAATTACAAAGGATAAGGAAAGGTAATAAAATAAAACTTAAAAATTTGGCCGGGGAAAGAGACCGCACCCTAGCCGGAGGCTAGTAAACTAAATCCCCCGCCTTACCAAGTCAATGTCCTTAAGTTAAAGGATAGTAGAGAATTTTTAATAATAACATTAACACCTAACTTTAGTTAGGTGGGCTTTAGTGGCTG
>Ga0075269_10000021_pt1 | contig 29721 bp, 51 predicted proteins | sample SF_Rice_5C_0N_10_FD_69773 | JGI IMG/M metagenome (GOLD analysis project Ga0075269, IMG submission 69773) | Rice paddy soil microbial communities from Twitchell Island, California, USA - SF_Rice_5C_0N_105 | ecosystem: Environmental > Terrestrial > Soil > Paddy field/soil | place: USA: Twitchell... | reverse complement strand
TCCATCAGCAGGCGCACCTGCGGGCCTGCGGCCGCCCACACGGCCCGATACTCGGCGTCGGTGACGTAGCGCTCGCGCTTGCTCTCCGCGTTGCCCTGGGTCCCGCTGGCCTGCATGCAGGGGTTCACCGCCATCGTGGTCGCGCCGTCCTGGCGCATCAGCCAGCTCAGCATGGAGCTGAGGCACGCCCGCTCGCGGTTGGCCCGCACCGGGCGCTTTTCGTCGCGGCCGATTTCCAGGTACTTCTGCACGTGCGGCGGCCTGATTTCCTCGGGCAGCATGTTGCCGAAAAACGCTTTCAGCGGCTCGGCGTTCTTCTCGTAGTCGGACAGGGTGCGCGCGGCCAGCGTGCCGGCCTTCACCCTTGCGGCGCAGTCGATCAGGAAGCGGTCGAGCCAGTAGCCCACCGTGCCGTACACCCCGCCCGGGTCGTTGTAGAGCGCCGCGCGCTTCTTCGCCGCGGCGAGGTCGGCCCCGATGCGCTCCCAGCGGCCGCTGCGGTGCCGGTAGTGGAACGCCCCATGCCGGAAGGCCAGGCGCGTGCCGGCCAGGCCGAACGGGTCACCGTCTTTTCGCTGTCTGCCCATTGGGTTTTCTCTTGGCGAGGAATTCCTGCATCCCCCGCACGTTGGGGCCTGCTGAGGCGTCATTCTGCGCCTGCCCGAACCGGCCGGCGCCCAGGACCCGCTCGAACTCGCTGCGCGCGACAAGCGGCCGACCGTTGGGCTTTTCCTTGAAGAACAAGCCCATGCGGGCCAGGTGCTTACGCTGCGCGCCAGGCAGGCGCACGCCATCGCACATGCCGGCGATTTCCTCGTCGGTCAGGAACGGCGGCGGCGGGTGTTCGATCACCTTTGCTTGCCCTTCGGAAAGAGGATGTCCATCGCCATCACCTGGCCGCGCTCCGGGTAATCGATCAGCTCGAACGAACGCAAGGTGCTGATGTTCTTCTCGAATCCGCTGGAGGCCGGCGAAACGCCTGCTCGCTGCGCAAGTTCGTCGCGCCCGATTGGCTTGCCGCGCAGTGCAACCAGGACACGCAGCAAGATCGATTGCGGGCCGCTGACCATACGGTAGATGGCTTCGTGCAGCGCATCTTCCGTGGGCTGAATACTCGGGCGGTTTGCCGCTGCACGACCTGCATCCGTCAACACGACCCGCCCGCGGTCTGGGTAATCGATGCGGCCACCAGTGCGAAGCGTGCTCAGGTTCTTTTCGAAGCCGCTCGATTTCGGTGATGAGCCGGCCACTGCACCCAATGGCGACCGACGCGGATCCGGCACGCCAATGGCTTCGAACCAGGCCAGCGCGTCAAGGATGCGCTGCTGCGGCGCGCTGATGCCATCGGATGCCGGCACCGCCGATCGCGGCGCCGAGCGCCCACCGCTTAAGCTAGAGATTATCCGTGCCAGTCCCGGAGCAGCTGCTGGTTGCCGTGGTGGTTCCGGGGCAGGTGCTGCAGCGACCGGCTCGCGCGTCATGGCCGCGAAGCCAGTTCCCAGCGCCTGCATGGCCAGGTCGCGGATCTGCGCCAGCGGCTTCGTCACTTTCTCCAGCTCGCGCTTCGAAGCCTCGCGCTCGGCCGCCACCGCCGCCATCACGCGCCGCTGCGCCTCGGCCTCTGCGATGCCGCCGGCGCCGGAATTCTTCAGGGCGCTCGCCAGTTCTTTCCGCACTTTCGCCAGTTCCGCCCTGAGCACGCGCGGATCCTCGGCCTCGGCCTGCTGCACCGCGTCGCCCATGATGGCGCGCAGCCGCTCGAGATCGATCGGTGCCGTTGCGACCTTGTGGTCCGAGCCGTCACCGGTGGGCGTCGCCGTGTTGTCGTACGTCTTGATGCGCGGGAAGGCGACCCGCTCGAACAGGCCGGCTTCGCCCGAACAGATCCAGCCCTGCCCGGTGGGCAGCGACGACAGCGAGCGCTCGACCTGCTCGCGCACTTCCTTGCTGACGTTGGCCTTGAGCCATTTGACGATCGGCTCCTGGTCGGCCGGCGCCGTGAAGCGCTGCGCGATCAGCGTGTCGCAGCTGCCCAGCAGCGCGTTGTGCAGCGCCTGCGTGCGCTGCGTCAGCACCATCATCCTGATGCCCTTGGAGCGGCCCGCGGTGGCGATCAGCTTGGCGTAATGGATGGCCATGTTCTCGTTGCCGATGCCCGAGCGCTCCTTCGGCGCGAACAGGTGCGACTCCTCGATCACCAGGTACACCACGCCGCGCGTCTTGCGCAGCAGCGTGCGGGCGAAGTCGACGAAGAACTTCGCATGTCCGCCGGGCTCGAACAGCGCCATGTCGATGATCGACAGCGGCAGCGCACCGGTCGCGACGAGCTCGCCGATCGCCTTGCCGGCCGATTCGTGCAGCGGCACGTGGCCGTGCGGCCCGCCCAGGATGTGGAAGGGCAGGCCGGGGCGCTTGCCGTCCGCGCTCGAGGTGATGCCCCACCAGTCGGATTTGATCGGGTCCAGCACGCACACACGCGCGCCGGCGCCGGCGACCTGCTCCACCGCGAGCTTGGCGGTCGAGGTCTTGCCGCTGCCGGTCTTGCCGACGATCGCGATGTGCTGGGACAGCGCTGCGTCCGGGAATTTGAAGGCGGTCATGAGGCTCCTTTGCTGGCGCAGACCTCGACGACCTTGCGGCACTGGTCGAGATCGAAATAGCCGATGTGCGTCTTGCGCGCCGGCGTGCCCAGCTGCCGCGACAGCCACAGGTACGCGGCCTTGCGCGCCTGGGTCTTGGAGCAGCCGTCGCGCGCCATCTTGCGGCGCCAGAGCGGATCGAACGCGGCGTGCGCGGCTATCTTCGCCGCACGCAGCTCGGCGTCCGCCAGCCGACCCAGTGCCTTCTGGGTACCAGGATGGCAGCCGACCCAGGCGCGGCACGGCACGCAGGTCCAGGTCGGGCCGAAGTCCTTGCGCTGGTACGGGTAGCCCTCGTCCCCGAACTTGAGCAGCCGGGCGGGCTTTTCGCAGTAGCGGCACGTCGTCATAAGGTGTTCCATCGCAGGCAGCCGGCGGCCGCGCACAGGCCACTGGAGCGATGCGGCTGCGGCGCCGTGAACCGAAGCGCACTGCCGCACTTCGGGCAGGCGATCGTTCCCTGGCGCTGGCCGGCGCTGGCGAGGTCGAAGACGCGCTTCATCGCCTGCGCCGCGGGGCTGAGGTTGGAGGCGAATGCTTCTGTGGTCATCACCAGTCGCCGGCGTAGTAGTGTTCATACGATGCGTAGCAAATAACGCGCTCTCCGCATTGCGGGCAGCGATCAGACACTCGCGGCCAGCGGGCGCGAATTTCGCTCGCGCTCAGATCCTTGGCGGCCTGAGCGTCAAAGTTGACCCGCGCCCTCAGCTCGGGGTGAGTGCAATCCATTGTTTCGGTGGTTGTCATGGCTGCAGCGTCCCCAGCTCGCGCGAGTAGGCGAGGAACTTCTCGACCTTGATCTTCTTCGCTTCGAAAGCTGGGCGGTCAACCAGGACCAACTGCATGCGCGTCTCGTCGTTCAGCATTTCCAACGCAGCGATCAGGTCGCAGAACTCGCCCATGAGCCGCTGCGCGTTCGTGAGATCCTGGCCTGGCTCGATCTCCAGCAGCCCAAAGCGCAGCGCCTTCGAGGCGCGATGCGCAACCTCGATGGCTTCCTCGCCCACGATGGTCAGGAGGTGTTCTTGTCGGTTCATAGCGGCTTCAGGCAATCGAACTTCGGCGCGCCGCGCGAGCGCATGTACTCATTGATCGCCGTGCACAAACCAACCCACGTCTGGCCTTCGCTGTCGGACGCGTTTTTCAGGTCCTCGCCTTCGGTCATCACGCGCACGCCGGCACCGAACTCGTTTCGCACGCCTGCTGGTAGACCAGCCGCGGTGATCGCGTCAATTTCGATGGTCATCTTGATCATTGCGCTATCGCTCCAGTTCGTGAATTGATGATGCCGTTCGCGCAGGCGCGCCACAGCACGACGTCGACGGCGTTGATGCACAGCCCCGTCTCGATGGCCAGCCGCTCGCACAGCTGCTGCGGCGTGCAGCCCTCGCGGTCGGCGAGCCGGACCAGGTGCCGGTCGGGCTTTGCAACGTCGACGCCGAAGTTTTTTGCCGCGTGATACTTCGTAATCGGCCCGATCCAGGGCAGCGCCTCGAGATAGGCGAGCTTGTCATCGGCGCAGAAGTAGTCGAAGTAGAGCAACTCCTGGTTGCGCCAAATGCGGTCGATCGCCGCAGCCTTGCCCTTGTGCCCGAAGACCTCGGAGGCTGAGCGGCCTTCGCTGATTGCGGCCTTGACTCGCTCGAAAATCGCGCGCGCGATCGTGTTCTTCATCCCGCTGTTGCAGATCACGTAAATGATCTCGAGGGCGAACTGCTCCGCGTTCACTGGCGGCTCGCAAAGGTCCGCCCAGGTGATGTCTTCCTCGGCCTGCTGGCCCAGGAGCGCGCGGATGCGGTTGAAGTCGGCGGCGGTGATCATGGCTCTCCGCGCATCGCGCAGTCGATCGCCTCGATCGTGAATGGCATCAACCTGCAGCTGGCCGGTAGCATCAGCGGGTGCGCCGGGTATCCGCTTCGTGTGATGCGCAGGCATTGCAGCTGCACGCCAGACTCGCGCAGCGATGGCAGCACGATCTGCGGGCGCTCCAGGCCGGCGACGTTCGCACCCCAAGCCAGGCACACCGCGGCGCTGCTGACCACGGCCGCGGCGATGTGCCCATCGTTCTCAGGCCCGACCGGATAGCCGGCGCAGCGCAGGTCCTTGGGATCCGTGGCGCGATAAGCGAACAGGTTGACCACCTCCAGTGCTGGATAGCCGTGGCTCTGCGCGAACCTGATGCAGCGCCGGATCGTCGCGTCATCCTGATCGGCATCAGCTGTGCTCGGGTTGAGCATGATGAACAAGAGCGGCTCGCCTTCACCCCAGCGGCGGCCGAGCCGATAGCGGAACTTGCCGCACTGGCTGATGGTGGCGCTCTTTTGAATCACGGCTGCCCCGCCAGCTTGCGCAGCACTGCCGCGATGCGATCCGCTTCGGCGCCGTCGATCGAGCCCTCATCGTCCGGGCTGTCGTTGGTCGCACCCAGGTAGGCGGCCGCGCGCAGCAGATCGGGCCGCGCGAGATTGAGCAGCGCCTTGGCGCTCGAGGCGCTCGCCTGCACTTCGGCTGCGTGATGGCGCATGTCATAGGCGCCACCGTTGTGCTCGCCGATACGCACCGCCGGCTCTTGCGCTGGCACAGATTCAGCAGGGGCCGATTCGTTGGCGGAGAAAAAGCGTCGGCTCGATGGATGCTCGTGCGCCGCGATGGAGGCAGATTCATCCGGCCGCTCAGGTGTCAGCGCTTCCGGCGCATCCCATAGGCCCGTTCCATGGTTCATCCGAACTGGCGAGTCTTGGCCCGGCTTGATGCCATCGGGATTGCTGTCCCAGTTATCAGGTGTCAGCGCAGCGCGGTCCTGCATTGCGGCGTCGCGGTCGGCAATGACGTACTGGTGCATTGCCAACCTGTCGTACCACAGCTTCCCGTTCTTGTCGCGCAGGCCCATTGGAAGCGGCGGCAACGATCGCTCGGGATTGAATGTCACGGCGTCCTCTATCTCTGGTGCGGCCAGCCCACCGGGAGCAGCCACATGGTCATCGGTAGGGCTGGCTCCAGACCACCGTGCATCAGAGCCGGGCGGCTTGAAACTGCCGCTCCAGCCGTGGAGCTGCCCGCACTCGCATGCAGGCGGGCGATCGCTCAGAGTCCTCGGATCTAGCGAGTAACGCTGGCAGTAGGAACACTGAGCGTAGGCCCCCGCATCGTGCCGCAACGTCGCCTCGGGCACGGAGGATGATGCGCGTTGTGGTTGCATGGCTCGTTGGATCAGATCGAAGTCCGACTCTCCGAAGTCGCGCTTCACAGCCTGCTCGGCCCGCGCAACCAGCACGCGCCACAAGTCACCGTCCGTGTTTCCAGCGGCAGGGCTGACCGACGCATTGGGCGTTGCACCCGCGTTCGATCCTGCTTCTTCGGGGCGGCAACCCCTAGCCGTGGAAACCTCGTTGGCAGGCTCTCCCCCTTGTGCTGCTGGTGCAGCCTCTGCCGCTACGGCTGACGCCAGTTCTGCTGCGGCGTGGCGTGCATCACGATGGCCGGCGCAATAGTGCGTGTAGGCGTCGGTGCCGTCATACGGCTTGCACGGCAGATTCATGATTGCAGCGTGCAGCCCGTCGATGTTCTTGGTCATGTTCTCAGTCCTTTTGGGTGGACGCTTCGATGCACATGACCTTGACCTTGTGCGGGTTCGGCCGCCAGACGGAGTTCTCTCCGTGGCATGAGTACCCATCCGCCACGGCCTGCACGTTAGCGATGAACGGAAGCCATCGGTTCATCTCTTCTATGTCTTCCGCCATGGTGCAAAAGCGCCCGTCATAAATGACATTCCACTGGCCTGTGCCCGGGATTTCATGCACCGTGAGCCGTGGGACCATGTAGCCGTAGAGAGCGACGTGTCGAACGCTTTGCTCGGGAAGAATCTGGATCGTCATATCTCACTCCTTGGGGATGTCGATCTGGCGCAGGAACTGCGCGCAGTGCTGGCCCGCGCGGTTCACGCTGTATATCGCTTGGCGCTCATGCCTCGATGTAGTTGTCCGCGAAGAACTGCTTCGCCACGTACCAGCGGTCTTCCGGGTTCGCCGGGTTGACCGCGATCATCCCGCCCTCTTCCGGCGTGTCCTCCTTGTTCACGGAAATGCCGGTCATGTCCTCGCCGGGCACGTAAGGCCGCATCGGCTGCACGTTCTTTTTGCGGTAGTTCTTCAATTCGCTCATGGGTTTAGGCTCCAGTGAATTTCTGCCAAGCGGGCAGTCGCATGCATAAAACGGGCGTGTGCAGGTCGGGCAGACGATGGCCTGCGGCGAGAAGGTGCTCATGTCACTCCTTTGCGGGGATGGCGGGGATGGTGCGACCAGCGTGTTCTGACTCGTGCCGGCGTGCGATTTGCGCGGCCCTGACCGTCCGCATGAAAACAGTCGCTTCGTCCTCCGTGTTGAATTCCAGGCATACCCACCGTGCATCCAACTGGCGATGTTTCGCGTGATGCCCCTTTTCCATCTTCGCGCGCCGAGCGGCGGCGATTTCCATGGCTTGAGCGACGCGGGCCGCATCGGTCATCCGCACCGGCTCGGCGGGTGCTGCTAGGGGAACAGCGGCAAGCGATCTGCAGCGTGCTTCGCAATCCGCTGCCTTCTTCTCGGCCAGCCGCATCCTGGCCACCAGCCCCTGCATCGAGAAGTACAGCAGGTACATATACTCGCGGTCGCTCGGTGACAGCGGCAGGCTGCGACAGTTCCAGGGGCAGCCGTGCGAGTGGTACAGCTTTGCCAACTCGGCGAGCATGCTGTCCGGGATCGGCTGCACTTCCTGCATGTCCCAGGAGCCGCCGCTGCCGATGGTCCAGGGCTGCGGCGCCTTCTCGCGCGGCGTGATCGTGTCCTGCCAGCGGTTGATGTCTGCTTCGCTCATGACGTGATCCTCTTGAATGAAACGGCCCAGACCCACGGGTTCGCGTCCCAGCTGCCGGCGCCGTTGATCTGCTCCCAAAGGGCCATGTACGCATCGCGAGCAGTCTTGGCGCCGAAGTGATTGGTTCCTTCAATGCCCGCTGGCGGCTGCTCCCACCACCAGCCGCCTTTGCGGTGCGCTGCGATACCTTCGGCTTGCGCGTCTTCCTCGGTGATGTCCTGCAGCCGCTGCACGCGGACCTCAGTTACCTCCAGCAGGGTGCGGCTCATCCAGCGGCACATAAAGCGCGCGTGACGATACTTGCCCCACTGGCCGTCCGGGAAATGCATTCCTGCGGCCTCATAGCGGACGGGCGCGCACTCGGGGATGTTGCGCGGCGGCTCATGGTCGAACTGGACCTTCGCCCGCCAGGCCTCGCGCACCCACAGCCGGTCGCCGGGCTGCCCGTAGGGGCACAGCAGCCAATCCAGCGCGGTATCCCACTGCTGGTTTTGCGGGATGGAATGGGAAAACTTCACGGCGATCCGCTCGTTAATGGTTACGAGTTTCGAGCGCTTCAGTTCATAGCCGGGTAGCGACTCCCAGTGATGTGCGTCAGGCTGAACGCGCAATGCGCGCCGCGTCTGCGTCTTCGTGCCCGCCGGCAGCGCGCGCACCATCGGCGCGGAGAACGGAATTGGAAGTTCTCGAATGTCTGTTTTTTCCATCACGTTCGAGGTTGAGGAAATGGACATCAGGCCTCCGGAAATCCGTCATGCGTCAAGCCATCGAGCAGGCGGCCGGCGGCTTTCTTGCCGACGCGATTCATGGCTTTTCCGTTGACGAACACTTGCTCCATTCGCCGCCCCTTGTAGGCAGCGGTTTCGCATGGGTTGTGGTGTTCGAAGTCAGCCCACTCTCCCCATTGCTTGAACAAGTAGGCGATGCCATGCTTCGCCGCGAAGTCGCGCGCGCCTCGGTGCCAGTCCGGGTGCGACGGCCGCGCCTTGTGCCCGCTCTCGCCTCCGCTGATCAACTGCTTCAGGAACTCCCAGCCGGTCCAGTCCACCGGACCGAGCGCGGGCTCGTAGCTGACGAATGTCTTCCAGCCGGCAGCCGCAATCTGCTGCATGTGCGGGCGCAGCTCGTCGGCCCGCGCCTGGTCCTCGGCGGTGCAGCCGATGAAGACGTTTGGCAGCGGCCATGTCTCGAGGTGGGCGATGTCGCCAGTGAGGATGACGCCGGAGCCGATCCGCGACTTGGAATTCGCGGCGTGCGCCTGCATGGTCATCGCAAGTGCTTCCATGCCCACGGGCGTTGCGCGTGCTGGGGTCAGGTACTCTGCGGCCTTGTCGGGCCGCTTCGTCAGCACGAGAAACGTGTGCCAGTCGGCCAGCGCCATGACGGCAAACATCCGGTCGATGGTGTCGAACGGCACGAGACGGTGAAAGACATCGCCCATGCTGGTGAGAAACCATCGGCCCGGTTTGCGCACGGTCAGCGGCTTCATCAGGTCCGGCTCCCAGAATCTGACGAGCCCGGTCCACTTGCCCTTGCCGCCGACGCGCATCGCCACGCCCTTGTACTTCTCCATGCCCATCGCTTCCAGGCGCGCGGCCATGGTGGCGGCATAGCAATTTGCACACGCGGGGGAGACCGGATCGCAGCCGACGACGGGCGTCCAGGTGTGCTCGCACCATTCGATCTTGGTCGTCTTCGCCATCATTCCTCTCCGGGCCTGCGGATCACGTTGATGAATTCCCCATCCTGGTCCTTGCCGAGCTCGACGTAGCCGCGCGGGCGCAGCCAGTCGAAGGCTTCGCGGATGGCCAAACAGGCTTGTTCCAGCTTCGGCACTTCGTTGCAGGACTCGTCCACGAAACCGATCACGGTCGAGTCGATGCCGTCACTCAGCGCGCCCTCGGACAGCAGCAGTTCGAACATCGCTTCGTCGGCGATCTCGAACGCGCGGGCGATCTGCTCGGGGGTGTTGGTCATGCGGCCCCTTGTACCGCGATCGCCACGGCCACCGGGCGCACCCAGATCGGTTTCATTGAAAGGCTGAACGTCTCGCCGGACCACGCCAGCAGCAGCGTTTCGCCCATGACTTCGGCGATCGCGCAGGCGGCTTCGCTGGGGACCGCGTTGCCGATGCGTTCGCGCCACGCCTGGTCGCTCTCGCCGTCCAGGCGCCAGGGCATCCAGCTGTCCTCCGGATCCAGGAGGGACTGCAGCGCGGCGAGCTCCAGCGTCGTGAAGGGCCGGTGCCACGTGTTGTCCAGCGCGCGAATGCGGCAGATCAACTTGTCGGCGGGCGCCGGCATCGGGCGAGGATCCGCTACGCTCCAATGCCCGTTGTCGTGACACGCGGCCGCCGCTACCGCATACGAGGTCTGGTCCCAGGGAACCACGCCGTAATGCCCGCCGGTCAGGTAGTGATCGCCTTTGCCGCGCGGCATGTTGGGGCGCGGGTCAGCGACAGCAAAGGCACCCTGGCCAGTGGTGCTGCCTCCGATCACCACGCCGGACGGCGCGTCGAACGGCGTGACGGCGTACTTCGCGAACCCGTTCAAGTCGCGCGGATCTGCCACCGCTTGCCCGCTGCCATGCGCGCTCGTCACGGCCTGTGCGCTGTGATCCCACGCGACGATGCGAAACTCGTTCGCGTGCTTTTCCGGGCCGGTGTGCCGCGGATCGGCCACGGCGAAGCCGCCCTGACCGGGTGACTTCACGCCGATCACGGCGCCCATGGAATCGTCCCAGGCATGCACGCCGTACTGGCCGAACTGCTCGGCGCCGGCCGGCGCGCGCGGGTCCGCCACCGCAAACCGGCCATTGCTTGGCAATGATTCGCCTGCCACGGCGCCGCTGGGCGCTTCCCAAGGGGTAACGCCGTACCCGTGCGCATAGAGTTCCTGGCGCGGGTCAGCCACCGCAAAGTTACCGTTGTTTGGCAGCCCCCGGCTCGTCACGGTTCCGGCGTGCTCTTCCCACCGGTTCACGCCCAGGCCGCCGGAGTGGCGCTCCGGCACGAGCAGATAGTCTCGCAGCACGCCATCCTCGACCGCCAGCTTGTTCAGGCTGCGCCAGTCGCTGCCGGCCTCGACGAACGCGAGGCGCACCCATGTCTTCCACTGCAGCGACGGGATCCGGTGCATCACGCCGGCGCACTCGGCCCCGGGCAGCGGCATCTTGCCCAGCACGTCACCCACCGCGCGCAGCTGTTTCTTCTCCGGCTCGTACAGGAACGGCGGGACCTTCTCGATGTGGCGCGCCACCATCAGGAAGCGCTTGCGGCTTTGCGCCAGCCCGCCGATCTCGCCGCAGTCGTGCGTCGTTTCCGCCACCGCATAGCCGTACGCGCGCAGCAGCGCGGTGATCTGGTCCAGCAGGTGGCGCCCGCGCGTGGCGATGCGCGGCACGTTCTCGAATACGATCAGCTCGATCGGGTCATCCTTGTACGCTTCGAGCATCAGCCACACGCCGCGCAGCGTGAGGCGGTTCAGGGCCTGGTACTTGCCGGTCAGGCTCTTCGTCTCCGACAGCAGGCCGGAGAACCCTTTGCACGGCGCCGACAGGAAAACGATGTGCGGCCGCTCGTGCCCGAAGGCGGCATGGATCTCCGGCACGCCGGCCTCGCGCCAGCCGGGCGGCGGCATGTGGCCGTGAAACGCCAGATACTGCTCGGTGTCGAACAGGTCCAGCACCGTGCCTCTGACGCCCGAGAGGCGCTCGAAGTCGCGGATGCCGGCCGCGTCGACGTCGATCCCGCCGATGCAGCGGAATTTGCCAAGCATGCTTCCAACGCGCGGCCGGGCCTTGTTGAAGCCCTTGGCGCCGCCGCCCAGGCCGCAGAAAAAGTGCGCGTGCCGGATCTCCGTCGTTGTGGTCATCTGTTCTTTCTTGGGGAACTGCCCCCGTTGATGCCGCCTGTCACGTGCGGCATGGGCTGGTGCAGTCAGAACGGCATTTCGTCCCGGTCTTCGTCGTCATCGACCCCGACCGCGCGCGCCAGCAGCGGGGTTTCGCGCGCCTTCGGCTGCAGCTCCAGCGCCTCGCGCGCGCTGTACGGCTTCAGCGGCTCATCGCGGATGTCGCGGGCGGCCAGGTGCGCGGTTTCCTCGTCGCACCAATTCACACCGTAGATCGCGCCGGCGCCGAAACTGCGGGTGTGGGCGGGGATCGTGCGGGTGACCTTCTCGTAGCCGTCCGGGCCGCGCGGCGCGTCATAGTCGATCGCGGTGTACGTCACCTCCGGCACATCGACGCGGATCAGGTTGGCGCCGCCGAAGTTCTGCTCGCTAACGGCGCCGGCGACGCGGGCGTGCCCGAACAGTTCCAGGACGGCGTACAGGACGGGCTTGGTGGTTTCTTCTGGCATGGGTGGTTCTGGTGAATGGAAATGGGATCAAGCCGCCTGCAGCTTGGCCTGTGCCTCTTCGGGCGTGGCAGGTTCGAATATGGGCGTCGCGGTGCCGTCTGGCATGGTGACCTCGAGGACATGCGCATGGAAGAACCCACCGAGGGTCCAGTTGCAGCCGCGACCTGGCGGCTCGCCCTTGAGCTTCGGCCCGGCGCCGGTGACCCGGCCGATGCAGTCGAATCCGAAGTGCAGGTCCGGATCGATGAACGCTTTGCCGAAGTAGCTTTTCAGGTGCTCCGGGCTCGCGGCTGCCACGGCGGAGCGGTACTCGCCCAGGGTCTGGACGGTGCCGCATACCGGGCACTTGAGCGCGACGTGCTCGCGCGGCACGCCCTGGGCGCTGAGCGCAGCATGAAATTCGTTCAGCGTGATCGTCTTCATCACGCCGCCTGCTTTTGCTGCTGCGCGGTGCGCACGTGCGCCACGATCGCGTCGCAGATGCGCCCGAAGTCGGATTCGCGGTAGTTCTTCGCCGGCTTCTCGATGGACACCGGCTCGAAGCCGAGCTCGGCCAGTCCTTCGGCGCTGAGGTGGATCGGGGCCAGCCGCTCGTTGATCTGGCCCAGCCGGATCGTTGCGGTGGACTCGACGGCCGGCGCCTGGCGCTGGATCTGGACCACGTTTGCGGCTTGCGAGGAAAGCGCAGGCGGCGCGATCGGCGCGGCGGCAGGGGGTTGGACGGTGCTCGCGGCCGGCGCGCTCTGGCGGGCTGCGGCTTCGTCGGCCTCACGCTGGCGCGCCGCCTGCAGCTTGGACTGCATCTGTGCGCGCGCCGCCGCGACGGCAGCACTCACGCGCGGACGTGAATCATTCTCGAAGTCCTTTGCGCCAGACTCGAACATCCCAATGGCTTTTTCGATGTAGGCGATGCTGTCGCCCTCGATGCGTTTCGCGCTCTCCCAGATGCTGGCGATCAGGGCGTCTTCGGCTTCCTGCGCTTCTCGCTGCTCGGTGGCGAGCTTCTCGCGCGCCGCCTTCTCGGCCTTGGCCTGCTCTTCGGCCCGGATGCGATCGCGCTCGGCTTCCAGGCGGCGTTCCTCGGCGGCCTTGTGGGCGTTGATCCGGTTGGTTGCCAGCGCCTGCAGGTCCTCCGGCGCCTTGAGCACGATCGCTGCCGTGTCGGCGAACAGGAAGGTGTGAGCGGCCGCGTGCTCACGCAGCCAATTCAGATTCAGCGTGATGGTGCCGGCGATCTCGTTGGCCGCGATCTTGGCCCGTGCCAGCTCCGTGTCGATCGCATTGCGCAGGCTGTCGACCGTCTTTCTCCCGCTGATGGCGGCGCCGAAGTCCGCGGCGACCGCGGGCATGTAATTTTTCCCGAGCTGCTGGTTCAGCCCGGCGATGTGGGCGGCCAGGGCCTCGCGGCCGCGCTGCACCTGCTCCAGGCGGATCTGCGTCTTGCGGTCTTCCACGATCCGCCTGGTGGCCTTGCGCGCGGTGGCCGATACTTCGCGCAGTGTGGCGATGGTGCGGGTCAGTTCCTCGACGCTCTGGACTTGGCCCAGCGCGTTGGCTTCTGCTGCATCGAGCGCTTCCTCGGCCTTTTCCAGCGCCTTGACGGCCGCGGCGCAATCGGCGAATTCCTGCTCCGTGCTGGGCTTGGCCGGGATCCTGGTGACGAACTCGCGCAGCTTGGCCCCGAACACGTCCAGGTTGGAGATCACCGCCAGGGCGCCGTCCATGCGCACCGACACGGCCGGCAGGGATTCGATCGGCGCGGCGGTCACGCGCTCGACTACTTCGGGCGGCGCGTAGGCGGCCCGGTCAGCCTGGAACTGAGGCCAGCCCGCTTGGATGCGCGCCCATAGCGCGTCGTCCGGGTAGTACCAGCAGGAGAACACGTCGCCCAGCGTGTCGTCCTCGCGCAGCTCCCCGGTCAGGAACAGCACCCGGGCCGCCCCCGCAATGCGGGCCTGCTGCTCCATCTGGATGCGGTAGTCGATGGGCAGGCACTTGGCGGCGCTGCGCTCGCGGTGCTCCGGCGCGATCCTCTCCATGTCGGCGAACGCCGCGCGCAGCCGGGCATTGAGCAACTTGCACTCGTCCAGCTCGTCGCCGACAAACGTGCAGCCATCGAATGACGCTGAATAGCGCTCGTCGAAGTCGGCCACGCCCACGAACGGGTGCAGCGGCTCGCCGATGATTTCCTCGGCGCGCTTGCGCAGCAGAGCCTCGACGCGGTGCCCGGCATCGAACCGGCGCTGCGTCGCGTCATCCACTTCGGGCGCGATGCCGGTGGCCAGGCGGCGCAGCAATTCGGCCCGGGTGCAGTAGGGCGACTCGTCCAACATCGCCGGGGCGTCGCTCGCGTTCCATGCGTTGCGCCTGTGCTCGTGCCACGCGGCAGAGCCTTGCTGAAGTCCGGTAATCACTTTCATGGTCTTGTTCCTGTGGGTTGGTGGGGTACTCGCGCCCGGCGGGCTACCTTCCGCATTTTTCGGGCTGCTTCACTTGGCCGATCACTTCGGCACAAGGCCGATTTCTCCGCGCCGCATCGATCCGTCTGCCGCCTGCGCGCACATGACGCCAGGGCTTCCAGTCATGCGCCGCGCGCTTTCCCCCGTATTGGTCACGTCCGCTCGCTGTCCGCCATGGCGGCGCGGAACGTTTCGTAGGCGCCCACCAATTCGGCGCGCTGCTTCTCGTCGGAGACGGCGCCGATGAGTGCGGCGGCTTCCTCGAGTTGATCCGGGGTGCGTGCGTCCTGCATGCGCTGGTGCACATCGGCGTAAGTCGCAACGGGCGCGGAGCCCTTCTTGAGCGACAGGATCGCGGCCTTCTGCTGCTCGGTGAACGCGAAGTCGGGGTTTGCCGCTTCGGCGCGCGCCAGCACTTCGGCAACCGGAAGCTTCGCGGCGGCCTTGCGCCAGATCGGCAAGCCGCGCTGGAAGTCCTCGTCCGGGAAAGGCGGCAGTGCAGCGGATGTGGCTGTCGCCGCTGTGGACTGCTCCGTGTCTGCCGAGCCCATGTGCCTGATGGTGGGCTGCTCGGGCTGCGCCTCGCCTTCGCGGGCCAGCTGCTCGCGCAGCGCTGCGTCCATGTCCTCCAGGTCCTGCGAGAAGATGTCGCTGGCGGCCGTGACGTTGAGCGTCATGGCCATCTTGGCGCGCTTGTTGGCCATCTTCAGAATCGTGTTCGCCATGTCGGCCGGCTCGGTGCGAACCTGCTCCTGCGTGTAGAAGCCCCCGCCGGACTGCTTGCCGTATTTCTTGCGGCGCAGGTTGGCCGGCGTTTCTTCCCACTCTTCCTTGCACACGGCCTTGCGCCACTTGTACTTTTCTTCGCCGCTGGAGGCTTCGCCCATGCCCGAGCCGAGCACGATGCCGGTGGTCTGGTGCGTGCCGATGCAGTTGACGCGGTAGCGCACCGTGTCGGCGGTTGACAGGTCTTCCACCTCGTAGGTGTCGGCGATGCGAAACACCATGCACAGCTGCTCGGCGCCAGCCTTGTAGAGCGTGGGCTTTGGCGTGCCGGGGATCTTCCCGTAGTGGACGCCCTCCTTCATCACAGTCCTCATGACCTCCTGCACCACGGCGACGTGCTGGATCAGGTCGGACACGGCCATGCGGCCGGAGCCTTGGGTCTGGGCGAGTGCGCCCGCTGGTTTCATTTCGACGACAGCATTCAAGGTGTTCTCTCCAGGGAAGTTAAAAGCCGGCCGCGTGGCCGAAGGCGAGGTACAGGTAAGTCGCGAAGGCGCCGATGAGGGCGATCACGCCGCCCAGGTAGGGCGCCCAGCGGGGCAGGTCGCGGAGATCGGGCTCGCGCTCGGGCTCGGGCAGCGCCAGTCCGCAGGCTTTGGGCGTCTTGCAGGGGCGCCTGCCCTGCCTGCAGCTGCCGCCGGTGCAATGCATCACGGCGCTCCCAGCGCGATCACGGCGATCACGACCACTGCAGCAACAAAGCCGATGCGGAGCGCCCACTTGCGCCAGGGCGCAGCGGGCCTGCGGTAGTGGGCGAATGGGTTCGCGTATTCCGCTGGCGATTCCCCGGTGCTCTTGGCCGCATAACGGCGTGTCATGTAGATCAGGTCCGGGCGGATGGTCACAGCGGTCCCCCGAAGTCGTCGTCGAGCGCGGCGCGCACCAGCGGCGGGATGGTGGCGTAATCGATGTGGCTCATGACGCGGTCCGGTTAGATTGCCGTTTTGCAGCGCTACGCTGCAAATTGCGAGCGACGATGCTCGGGGCTTCGGAGTAGCAGGCCTTGCACCACCTGCGCCAGCCGAATGGGCCGTTCGCGTCGCGGTAGAAAAAATCCTCGAACGGCGGTTCGAATGTCTCGCGGCAGTGGGCGCACTGCAAGGTTGGCGGCTGCCGATCCGTCGTGCAGGGATGCGCGGCAATCACGTCGGGCTTCATGACCCGCTCCCGGCAGCTTCGGCCGCGACCGGTGCCGCAGCCTTCTTCACGTCAACCGACACCCGCAGCCAGCGCCCGTGTTGCAGCGTGACCGTCTGCTCGTCGCGAAAGCTGTCGTTGCGCTCCACTTCCTTGAAGCCGAGCGCGATGAGGGCGTCGAACAGCTTGTGGTCGTCGCCGAATACGGAGCGCGAGATGCGCAGCGTCTTGCCCTGGTTGTAGGTGCTGATGTCACGCGGCCAGAGCTTGACGTCGCGCTCGGCCAGCGCCGGCAGGAACTCGCCCAGGCGCGCGAGCGACTTGCTCATCGCCTTGATCTCGGCGAGGCGGCGGCGGTGCTCGTTGTCCGCCAGCGCGATGGCGAGCTCTTCGAGCGTGCGCGGCTCGCGGCCGGCAAACTTGATGTAGCCGGCCTGGAAGTCATCCAGCAGGCGGAAGCGGGCGGGGCGGTTCATGACTGGCTCCTTGCGACCAACATGGCGCCGGCGATTTCGTAGAGCAGGGTCGCCGTGCCAGCGAGAAGCGCAGCGCGTTCTCCCGCATCCATCTGTCCCAGGCCGACGGCGTTGACCATGATTCCCTGCAGCGCCTTTGCGGCGAACCAATCGCGCAACGTGGCGCCGGTCGCGTAGTTCTCCCACTCGCCTTGCGCGTTGCGCCGCGAGGGGCCGTGGCCTTCGGTGTATTCGAAGCACGGGAACGCCGGACCGCCGTCGCCGAGCGGCGCCTCTGCTTTCTTGTAGGCACCGCGCAGCACGGCCTCGACGCGTTCGAGCATCTCCGTGCTGGCGTCCTGCTTGCGTTCGTCGATGCCGGCAATGCTCGGAATCACGTTCAGCTCGCCGGTGCGTAGGCGCTCCAGCAGCTTGATGACGTTGGCGAGGTCTTCCAGGGTGGCTGCGCTCATGATGGGGCTCCGGTGGTCGGCTTGATCTGCCAGACCGGCGCGGATACCCACCCGCTGGACGCGGGCGGCAGGTCCTCGCGCTCGATGAACATGCCGCTTCGCCGCGCGTCGGCGGCGAGTTCCTCGTTTCCTGCCCACTCCTTGACGTAGAAGCAGTCCGGCGGCAGCTCGCTCGAATCGTGCGAGCACTCGGGCCGGTACATGTTCACGCTGAGCGTGGCGAGCGGCTCGCCGCTGCCCGACTGGAGCACTATCGCGGTCGGGCCCTTCGGCCCGTCATACGTTGCGCGCAACACGATGACCGCGCCCCAGCGGCGGGAGTTGAATTGGCCGATGCGCTTCATGCGGTGCTCCCAGCGGGTTCGGTTTTCGCGGGCTCGTCCGCCGCGTCATCCAGCGCGCGGGCAGCCGCGCAGCCAGGGCATTGCGTCTTGCCACCCATGCACGAAGGCTTGCCGCAGCGCGCGCAGATGAACACGTCGCGCCGGCACACGTTGCAGTGATCGCGGGTGGGCTGGGCGGTCATGACGCGGCTCCGGTGTTGGTGGTGGCGCGCTCATGGAAGAGCCGAGGAAACCAGTCGCAGTAGGTGTCCGTGGGCGTGTGGCCGAACATCGAGCAGCACCGCTTTTCGTGCACGCAGTCGCCGCACGTCTTTCCAGCGGGCAGCGCCATGCAATTGGACTCGGTGCACGCCTTGTCGACGCAGCATCCGTGTGTTGCGGCCGCGCGGCCCGGCGTGTGCTGCGCATTCATCCCCGCCTCCCGTTCGCCCAGTCCATTGCATCGCGCATCTGCCGCTCGGCCTTCGCTCCGCGCGCATCCCGGGCGCGCTCGTTCGAGCCGTCGTCACGGGCGCGGGCATAGGCCATGTCCGAAGCGATGCGGCGCTGTTCGCCGAAGACGACGTCGTCTTTTTCGACCGGCGGCGCCGTGATGCCGGCGAGGACATCGTTGCGGGCGAGGTCGGCCAAGCGCGCTGCGTCGCCAGAGTCGCGCAGCAGTTGATCCAACATTGCAGACATGGGAACGCCTTTCACAGATGGGCCCAGGTGTCCCGGGTCTTTATGCGGCTGATGTTTGACGTCTCGACGCCGAAGGCGCGGGCAATCTCTGCCTGCGGCCTGCGATCGGCGCGGATGGCTCGCACTTGGTCGGCCGTAAGCTTTGCGCCAAAGGCTTTCTCGCCCCTTGGCATGGACCCGACGGCCACGGCGTCATGAGCGTTGGACGAATAGGTATCCCATCGGAGATTGGTTGCGCGCTGGTTCGATGAGTTGCTGTCGTTATGGCAGCAGATCAACCCAGGTGGACGCGGGCCAACAAAAGCCTCCAGCACCAGGTGGTGGACAAGTCTCGTACGGGCCTTGCCTCCGACCTGCAGGTTCACTTCGTGGTAGCCGTGCTCGTTCGTTGCGTGCCGCAGGATGCGCTCGTGGATTGTTTGCGGGCACCCGTTGCGTCGCATGATGACGCGAGCCTCGCTACGCACGCGCCCCAAGTCGCTGACGGAGTACGCACCTTCGAATCCAAGCACCGGGCGCCATGCTTCGGGCTCGCGCGTTTCGGGGGCGCTCACGATGCACCTTCCACGGCGGCTTGGCTCAGCATGAGGTTGCCGATCTCGTTGCGTTCCAGCATGCCCTTGTCCTCCAGATATTTCAGGTGGCACTCGGCGGCGTTCGGGCTGGACCAGCCGAAGTCCGCGGCGATCTTCCAGCGCGGCGGCAGCTCATGGTTCATGAGCAGGAACAGGCGCATGTAATCGAGCACCTGACGCTGCAAGGTGGTAAGCGGCGCGGCGGAGCGGGCGGCATGGCTCATGCCAGCCTCACGCACGGCAGGAAGGCCGGATAGGCGTCGCCGACCTTGGCGCTGTCGGCCCAGGCCACAACATCGGGGTCATCCTTGTTCGCTTCGATGAACTCGGAGCGCGGTACAGCCCTGCCGTCAACACCGAACATGGGCTCGGCCTTGGAGGCGTAGCGGCGCATCAGTTTTTCGCGGCGCGCGGCGCGAAGTTGGCGCGAGGTCATGTCAGCCCACCAGGAGCGAGCGCACCGTGGCCAGCCCGCGCACGATGACAGCAGCAACCGGGATCAGCGCGATGGCCACCAGGGTGGCGGTGACGATGGAAATGGAGAGGGTTCTCATGGCGGGCTCCTGATTGGTGATCGGTGGGAGGACGATTCAGAATAGTAAAAGATTCCTAGCCTGTCAAGGAATAAATTACTCAACGGATCAGGCGGGCGAAAAAAAGCCGCCTCAAAGGGCGGCGCACAGCGGCAGGCGGGGAGCTACAAGATCGGGGCGATCTTCATCGACACCGGTTTAGGACTTCTTTCGCTTCGCGGCGTGGAAATCTCCGGTTGAATTCCTTGAGCAGATTGGCGCTCGCCCTGATGCAGGGCTCCTGTCGCAACCGATCGTTAGCAGCTATCTCGAGCACTGCCTGGGCCGTCATCTGGCACAAACCGTTCTCGATCTGCCGGTCGGTCAGCGCCCGCAGTTCCCCGGCGTCACTGACCTTGTTGACCAGCAGGCAATTCAAGAATCCATCGGACGCCGGCTCGCCCGCGTACACGGTCAAGCAGCACACCAGCGACAGGCCCACCAATGCACGCTGCGCAGTCATGATCGCTCCTCCGAGTCAGATTGGAGCGGCGCGTTCACAACAGATCATCCTGCATCTGCGTGAGCTGGACGCTCATTCGCATCGAGGCGTTCAGCGCCTGGGCCGGGTCTGCCTTGTAGGCCCCGGTGTAGACGCACTGCTCGGCCCCGTCCGGCGCCCTGAAGCAAAGCGCGATCCCAATCACTTCGCCGCGCACGGACCGCGCGTGCAGCGCGCTCAACACCGCCTGGGTCTCCCGATTCGAAAACTCGACCAACCTCAGTACTGCACCCATCTGATTTATGCCCCCCCTGGCGGGAACAGTACCGGACCCAGGCCGCAGCGTCACCTGTCAACTCTGACAGGTGACGGACGAAGGTTTTCATTTGCCGGTCTTGCGTGTGCGTTTCTGTGATTTATTTTCCTTCGCCGCGACCCTCTTTGCCGTAGCTTCACGTTGCTCCTGCAGTTCGCTCTCGCCCGCTTCAGCTTGGGTGTGCGCGGCGCGCGCGCTCTCGCGCAGGTCCAGGTAGGCCCGCTCAAGGGCTTCGTAAAACTGGCGCTCGCTGGCTGTCATTGGCCTGGTGAGCTGGTGGACCTCCACGCCCAGCGCGGCCGCGATGCTGGCCAATTCCGTCAGCTTGGCCGACCGCTCCTTGCCTTCGCCGCCGTTCAGGCGCTGTTCCGGATTCAAGTAGTTGCTGACCGTCTTTTGGGAGACGCCCGCCTTTTCGGCCAGCGCGGTCTGACTCGTGAACCCAGCCTTCTCGATCCAGTAGGCCAGGTTTTCCGCGACCACAGCGTTGATGGATTTCCCTTTGTTTGCTGGCATGCTGCGAGCCTGCCTCAGCCGATTAGTAAAGTGTTCCTTGCTTTCCAAGGAATGTTTTACTAAGATGGGCGGATGGAAAAAACGCTCGACCTCGAAGTCAAGGCCATTTTGGAGAGTCGGCGCGGCGACTGGCAGGCCATCGCCATGAAGGCTGATGTCAGTCATTCATGGCTCTCCAAGTTCGTCAACGGCCACATCCCGAACCCGGGCTACGCCACGCTCAAGCGGCTGCACGAATGCCTGACCGAAGGCGAGCAGGCGCCGGCGCCCGAAGCGGCCCGCGCGCGCCGCAATGCGACGCTGCACCTGAAGCGCGATCACCGCGAGCCGCACCAGGACGCGCACAAAGACAAGCCTTCCACGCACAAGGGGCGCTGACATGTGCCGCCCCGACACCGGCCGCATCGCGGCCATGCGCAGCCACCCGGCCCAAATTGCTGAGTTAACCGCTGAGGTACCAGCCGCATGAGCCTGGAACGCAAGGACGTGCGATTCAAGGTCGCACCCGATATGCATCAAGCGCTCACCGTGCTGGCCGAAGTGGCGCAGGTGGACATCGGCGAGTTCGTCGAGTCGCTCGTGGTTTGCGAAGTGGCGAAAAGAGTGCATGAGGCAACTGTGATTCATGAGCGCACGGCGCGCTTGGGAATCGCCGGGAGTGGCCGGGAGCGGCCGGGAACTTCAGGGAAAAACCGGGACTGACCGGGAACCGAAGGGAACAACGACATGAACACCAGCCCCGCCCAAGAAACCCCGCCGCCATGCGCCGAGTCCCAGCGCGAGGACTGCCCGCTCAGGGGCCGCTGCCGGCAGTGCCCGGCCTGCCGCGAGCTCGATGACGAGCCGCATTGGGGCGAGGGCATGGCCTCCATCTTGCGGAGGCTGTCATGAGCCTTTTCGATCGCATCAGGTCGGCGCTGGGATTCAAGCCGCGACTGAGAAATCGCGCGGGCGGCATGGCCTGGATCGTGGGATTGAGCAACCTCGCTGGAGACGGCGTCCTCAACGGCCGCGCCGCCAAGACCGTGCGCATCAACGAGTTCGGTGTGTGGGACATCGATCCTCCGCAGCGCTACCTCATCACGCGAGCATGTACGTTCGTGCTCTCCGGTCGCACCGCATTCCCAGGCGATGTCGTGACGATCAGCGGTCTTGCCGACGAGCACCTGGAGCCCTGGCGCGACATGGACTGGAGCGCGAAAGACGAGTCCCACCGCTACCTGCCATCCGTACCACCCCAGCGCGTGCCGGCCACGTCGCCCACAAGCACGGAGACATTCAATGCCTGAAATCCTCTCGCACGAAGAGATCGCCAAGCTGGCCGACCGCACCGCCCAGCGAGTGGCCCAAAGCGGCCGGATGGAGCCGAACCCCTTCGCGCCGGACACCGACCACTGGAGGCAGTTCAAGGTCGCCTTCGAGCGCTACCTCGTTTTTCATACAGCTCCGGACGACGTCGAAGGCGGCGCCTGATGCGGATCACCCTCAAGCCGCGCGAGATCGCCATCCTGCTCGCCCTGGCAGCCGGCCCGCGCACGCTGCACTCGTTCACTCATGCCGCGCACGGCTTGGCCGACATCCAGATTGCCCCGCACGTCATCGAAACCTACCTGAGCCACATGGCCAGTCTGGGCCTGATCGCGCCGCCGCCTCGCTTCGATGGGAAATACGCGATCACCGAAGAGGGCGAGCAGTTCCTCGCGCAGCGGCCGCAAGTCGTCTGCGGCACGCTTATCTGCGGGGCTTCGATGAAAGATCCGTACGTCCCGCCGAAGTGGAACATCCGGGCCGGCGGCGAGCAGCACCGGCAGTTCGCGAGCCTGGGAACGGGTGCGTGATGCAGCAGTACGAGCAGTTCCTGAAGGCCAAGATCAAGCTGGCCAGCTTCGACGGCTTCCACGTGGCGCCCGAGGAAATCAATCCGCACCTGAAGCCGCATACCCGCGACATCGTGCGCTGGGCGGTGCAGGGCGGCAACCGCGCCGTGTTCGCCAGCTTCGGCCTGCACAAGACCGTCACGGCCCTGGAGTGGTTCCGCCTGATCGGAATTCACCGGCCGGGCCTGCGGCTGAACGTGTGCCCGCTAGGAGTGCGTCACGAATTCATCCTGCAGGCGGCCGAGCACTTCAAGGACGACTTCGCTATCGACGTCCGATTTATCCGAACCGACGCCGAGATCGGCGACGAGCGCACGATCTACCTGACCAATTACGAATCGGTGCGCGAGGGCAAGATCACCCCGCGCCTGTTTCGCGCATCGAACCTGGATGAGGCGAGCGTGCTGCGCAGCTACGGCAGCAAGACCTATCAGGAATTCCTGCCGGCGTTCCAGCCGGTCGAATTCAAGCTGGTCAACACCGCCACGCCGAGCCCGAACCGGTTCAAGGAACTGATCCACTACGCCGGCTACCTGGGCGTCATGGACACCGGGCAGGCCTTGACGCGCTTCTTCCAGCGTGACAGCGAGAAGGCCGGCAACCTCACGCTCTACCCGCACAAGGAGCAGGAGTTCTGGCTGTGGGTGGCATCGTGGGCGGTCTTCATTCAGCGCCCGAGCGATCTCGGCCACAGCGATGACGGTTATGTGCTGCCCGAGCTGGACGTGCGCTATCACGAAGTGCCCAGCGACTACGCCACGGCCGGCACGGACAAGTGGGGGCAGGGCCAGCTGGTGCCCAACGTCGCCATGAGCTTGTCGGCCACGGCCGCGGAGAAGCGCCACAGCATGGAGGCGCGCATCGAAAAGGTGCGCGAGATCATCGGCGAAACGGATGATCACTTCGTCGTCTGGCACGACCTGGAGGACGAGCGCGACATCATCCAGAAGATGATCCCGCAAGCCGTAAGCGTTTGGGGCACACAGGACCTCGATCAGCGCGAGCAGCGCATTGTGGACTTCGGCAACGGCGGCTTCCGGATCCTGTCCACGAAACCATCGATCGCCGGCAGCGGCTGCAACTTCCAGCGGCACTGTCACCGCGAAGTGTTCGCCGGTGTCGGCTTCAAATTCAACGATTTCATCCAGTCGATTCACCGCGTCCAGAGGTTCGGCCAGAGCCAGCCGGTGCGCATCGACATCGTGCACACCGAGTCCGAGCGCGAGGTCGTTCGCACGCTGAACGAGAAGTGGTCCCGGCATGACGAAATGCAGGCCAAGATGACCGAGATCATCCGCACCTATGGCCTGACGCAACTGGCGATGCAGGACACGCTGGCCAGGACCATCGGCATCGAGCGCAAGGTGGAAAGCGGCGAGTTCTTTTCGGTCGCAAATAACGACGCGGTGCTCGAGGCGCAGCTGCAGGCCGACAACTCGGTGGACCTGATCGTCACGTCGATTCCATTCGCCAACCATTACGAATACACGCCCAGCTACAACGACTTCGGCCATACCGAGGACAACGATCACTTCCGGGCACAGATGGATCACCTCACGCCGGAGTTGTTCCGGATTCTGAAGCCGGGCCGGGAGGTGTGTTTCCACGTCAAGGATCGCGTGCTGTTCCAGAGCGTGACTAACCTCGGTGCGCCGACGATGGACTACTTCCACGAGGAAGCGTCGATGCACCTGCGCAAGCACGGCTTCGTGAAGATGGCCATCGTCACCGTCACCACCGATGTGGTGCGCGAGAACAATTCCACCTACCGCCTGGGCTACAGCGAAATGCTCAAGGACAGCACGAAGATGGGCAGGGGCTGCTCCGAGTACCTGCTGATTTTCCGCAAGCCGCAAAGCGATCTCGCGCGCGGCTACGCCGACGAGCCGGTGACGAAGACCGAGGACGAGTACAGCCTGGCGCGCTGGCAGGTGGACGCGCACGACTACTGGCGCTCCAGCGGCAACCGGCTGCTGACGGCATCTGAAATGGCCCGCATGGGGCCGTCGAAGCTGGCGAAGTATTTCACCGAGGACAGCCTGCGGCGCATCTACGACTACGAGCGGCATGTGCAGATCGGCGAAGAGTTGGCCAAGCGCGAAGCACTCCCCAAGAAATTCATGTGCCTGGCGCCGGGAAGCCCGGACGCCACCGTGTGGACGGACATCGTGCGCATGGAAACGCTTAACAAGGACCAATCCGACCGCGCCGTCGAGAAACACGTCTGCCCGTTGCAGATCGATATCGTCGATCGGGTGATCCGCTGCTACAGCAACAAGGGCGATCTGGTCTACGACCCGTTCGCCGGCATCGGCACGGTTCCGGTGCGCGCGATTAAGCTGGGACGCAGGGGAGGCGGTTCCGAGCTGTCGGCGGCCTACTTCGCCGATCAAGTGTTCTACCTGCGCGCCATGGAGCGCGAAGTCAGCATGCCCACCCTGTTCGACCTGGATCCGGTCGAAGAAGCGGAGGCCGTGTGACAGCAATTTTTCCAGCCCCCGGATCGCGGAAGGCCCAATTCCTCACACACAGCATAGAAAAGTCCTCAGCTTGTGAGCGTAGGGCCGAAGGTGTTACTGGCGTAGGAGAGGTCCGACACTTGGGCGCGGCTGAGCAACGCGCGCAATGGCTGCGCGACCTGGCTACCCTGGACCGCATCGAGCGCCAGCGTGAGGAGCTCGATCCGTGTTTCTTCAGCGCGATGGGCGAGCTGCACGCGAGGACCGTCCTATGACACGTGACGCGTCACGTGACACGTCACACCTCGCGCCGCTTTCGGCGCCAGACTGCAACCTGCGCGGGCTGGAATGGATGCCCACCGAAACGGTGAACATCCTCGAATCGGATCTGTTCCTGCAGTCCACTGGGGACGAGTTCAAGGCCGCCATGGCTTTGATCTGGAAGTCGTGGCGGCAGATTCCAGCTGGCTCGCTGCCCAACGACGACCGCTCGCTGGCCATCCTGTCGGGCGCATCCGACTGGACCAGTGTGCGCACGATGGCGCTGCACAACTGGGTGCTGTGTTCGGACGGGCGCCTGTACCACCCTGTCGTGGCGGCTAAGGCGATGGAGGCGCTGCCGCACCGGCAGGATTTTGTCGAGAAAAAGACCGCCGACCAGCAGCGCAAAGAGCGCGAACGCAAGGACCGCAAGGAGCTGTTTGCAGCGCTGCGCGCCGCCGGGGTCGTGCTGCACTACAGCACCAAGACGTCGGCTTTGCGCGCGGCCGCGGCCAAGTTGAAAGCCGACTTGAGCGCCGCAGTTGTCACGGCAATTTCAGTGGACTTGTCACATCCCGAGTCACGCGAGTTGTCACGGCTAAGACAGGGACACGACACCACCTCACAGGTATTAAAGACAGGACTTCCTTCCGATGGGGCTGCGCCGCCACCGGATGGAGCGCCGGCAAAGCCAGCCAGCCCCCCGGCCAGGATCGTCAAGGCTGCCAAGTCGTCAGCCAAGTCGGCAGCCGAGCCAGCGCCCACCGCTGCAGTCTGGGATTCGTACAGCGCCGCTTACCTCAGGCGCTACGGGGTCGCCCCGGTCCGCAACGCCCAGGTCAACGGACTGCTGGCCAACTTCGTGGCGCGCATACCGCATGCAGAGGCGCCGTCCGTGGCGGCTTTCTACCTCACGATGATCGGCTACGCCGTCAACAACCACAGCGTCAAGCTGCTGGTGCGCGACGCTGAGGGCATCCGCACCCGCTGGGCCACGAACAACCGCGACCCCCAAGCCCCGGCCACGGCGCGCCAGCAACGCGCCGCCGAAATCATGGCCCCGTTCCGCCGCCAGAAACCAGCCCCGGACGACGGGCGAACCATCGACATGGAGGATGAGCATGCCCCTGCCATTGCAAACCGTTGACGACATTTTCGCGAAGCTGTCGCTGGCGTACGGCCACCGCTTTCTCTCGATTTGGGACGGTTTTCCACTTGAGGACGTAAAGGCCGACTGGGCCAAGGAGCTCGATGCTTTCGTCGATAAGCCGGAGGCGATCGCGTACGGCCTGGACAACCTGCCCGCGGGCCGTCCGCCCGACGTGTTCGAGTTCCGAACGATCTGCCGGCGGCGCCCCGAGCCGGCGCGCCAAGCCTCGCTGCCGGACATGGCACCGCGCCGGATCCCCGAGGTGCTGCGCGAGAAGATCGCGGCCTTGAAGGCACCGCGCACCGACGGCGTCCCAGAGCGCGAGCGCTGGGCGAGAAACTACGTCGAGCGATTCGGCGGGCAGGGCCAGCGCCTGTCGTTCAACCAGAAGCAGCACCTTGCCGCCGCGCGCCGCATCCTGGAGCTGCGCGCGCTCGACGATGGCCTAAGCGAAGCCAAGGCCGACGCGCAGCGCAGAAGCGACGCGGCCCTGGCCGGCGAACAATCCAGCGGAGCGGCGCCGCGATGACGCGCGTGTACGCCGCGCGCAAGTTGCTCGAGCACGGGCGACTCACCCCCCGCGAGTTCATCGCCATCACCGGCTGGCCGCCAAGCACCGCCGGCAAGGTGTTGGTGCGGCTGGTTGAAAGCGGTCAAGTGCACCCTTACCGCGAGCGCGGCACGCGTCGCGCCCTGTACGGCCTGGTTCATCCCCTCATCGCGGGGAACACGCCGTGATCGGCTGGCGCGACTACGTCAAGGACAAGGCTCGCCGCATGGCCAAGGCGCAGCCATCGATGTACGGCCACCTTCCCGCCCTCGTTACCCGAACCATCAACCAGGAGATACCCAATGCCGTTTGAACTGCCCGAAGTCACGAAAGTCGAGATCACCAAGGTCAACGTGCGCACCGAGTTGCACGGCGAGGAACGCGTTCTGGCGGTGGACCTGCGCTGCAGGCTCACCGGTGAAAACACGATCCTCGATTGGATCAAGCCGGGCCTGCGCGAGCACTTCTACTGGAACAAGGCCATGACCGCCGGCCAGGAGACGCTGCCCGACGTCATCATTCCGCTGCCGAACCTGCGGCACCCGGAGCTGCCCACCGAAGGCGTCGCCTTCGAGCACGGGCCCAAGGGCAAGAGCCGCGGCTATCGCTTCATCCGCGACTACGGCACCGACGAGCATCGCTGGGACTTCTCGGATGTCGCTATGTCGGGTGTGCTGCTCAAGGAATTGCACGAAGGCGGCAGCTCCACGATCGAGTGGACGCTCTCCTACAACGGGGACGAGTTGGCCGACACCGAGACGCTGAACGCGGTGGTTCGGCTGGGCGTCGAGGGCTCCATCCACATGAAGCTGTTGGCGCCGGCGGAACTGCGGCCGATGAAGAAGGGCTACCGCGCCGGCAAGCCTGACACGCCGCCCGGCAAAGTCGATGACGGCCAGGGTGAGCTCGGCGAGGGCGGAGACACTGGCGGAGACGCAGGCGGCGAAGAAGACGGCACCGAACTGCCACCCGGCTCTCCCGAAGCCGCCCTGGCTGAGTCGGCGAAACAAGGACAGGCCGAGGATGCTGCTGGCAACGGGGCTGGAGCCGATGCGGTCTGGCCGTTCCCAGCCAGCGCGAAGAAGCCGCGCGGCAAGGGCGGCAAATCGGCCGCGGTGCACTGAGGCTGATCATGGCCTACGAGCCCCGCGGCAAGGTCGGCGTCCTGCTGGACGTGATGAAGGCGCAGCCCCACAAGGTGGTCTGGTCGGCTGCGGAGGTCGCCGCGACGATGGAGGTGCAGCAGGGCAACCTGCCGGCCTACCTGGAAGCGGTGATCAAGCATGGGCTGCTGCACCGACTGGTTGAATCGGGCAAGAGCTCGTTTAGCCTGCGGCCGTTTCCGGTGATCACGACAGCCGCCGCGCCAGCGCGCGAGCCCTGGCGCCCGCCCGTCATGAACCCGCCGCGGGGAACGAGCGCGCCGATTCCCTCCTTGATCACATCATCCACTCCGCCAGCAGGATCCGCGCTCACGATCAAGCACGAAGAGCGGCGAACCGAGCAGCGGCCAGCCACGCCTGGAGTCACTCTGACAGAGGATGAAATCGCCGCGCGCATCCGCACCGCGAATGAGAACCTGAACGAGCGGCTGCGCGCTAGGAGAGGAAGCGAAATTGGCAAACGCACCACCTCTGCTGCCACGGCGAGCGGCCATGAAATCCCTGACGTTACATCGACTCCGGAACCAACCGGGACCGCGCGGCCAGCGGTGGCGAACGAGGGTGGCGCACGGGTGGCAAGTGGTGGCTGTGCCCAACTCGAAGATGCAAGCACCGCAGAGGACCGAACGGCCGAAGTCGAAGCCGCATCGCAGGTCACCTGGTCCATGTGGGAAGACGGCGACCTGGACCTGTACGGCCTGCATGAGCTGGCGGACGGAAGCGGTCACCGGCTGCCAGCCGAAGCGCTGGCACGGCTGCGCAAGTTCATCGCATGGATGCCGGCATGCTGATCGAAGACGACGACCCCTTCGGCACCGCGCCGGCCAGCGCGCCGGCCAAGCCCGTGCAGAAGCAGCGCAAGAAGCCTGCGGCGGACACGACGCCACCCGTCGGATACACAGGCCCGATCGAGTTCGTCATCTATGGCGAGCCGGCGAGCAAGGCGAACAGCCGCGAGATCGTGACGATGCGGATCAAGGGCACGGACAAGACGCGCCCGGCGGTGATCAAAAGCGACAAGGCCCTGGCGTACGAAGCCAACGCGCTGCGCCAGATTCCGCCGAAGGCGCGCCTGCAGCTCGCGGTGCCGGTGTGCGTGACGCTGCGCATCTTCTACTCCAGCGAGCGGCCGGACCTGGACGAGAGCGTGGTGCTGGACGTGCTGCAGAACCGCTACGTGAAGGTCAAGCAGACCGGCGAGCGCGTCCTGGTGCAGGCCGGCGTCTATGTGAACGACCGGCAAGTGCGCGAGAAGCACGTCTACCACGGCATCGACGCGCTGATGCCGCGCGCCGAGGTCCGCATCGAGTCGCTCAGTCGGCAGGAGACGCTGCTGTGAGAGCGCACCGCCGCCCACCCGTCGACCGCAACCGCCTGCCGCGCGCCATCCTGATCATGTTGGCCAGCGGGGCGGTCAAGCGCGAGGACCTGTACGCCGTGGCGGCGGCCGTGGCCGGCAACCGGCACGCGGCGAACGTGGCGATCAAGCGGCTTGCGGCCAGGGGCCTGTTGGCCAACGAGGTGCGGCTCACGCTCAAAGGGCGGCAGGCCTTGGAGGGCATCAGGTGACGCAAATCTTCATCGCCCTGTTCGGACTCGGCGCGATCTGGATGGCCATGGGCACCGACGAGCGCCTGCACAAGTGGGCGCC
>Ga0075269_10000020_pt1 | contig 30557 bp, 35 predicted proteins | sample SF_Rice_5C_0N_10_FD_69773 | JGI IMG/M metagenome (GOLD analysis project Ga0075269, IMG submission 69773) | Rice paddy soil microbial communities from Twitchell Island, California, USA - SF_Rice_5C_0N_105 | ecosystem: Environmental > Terrestrial > Soil > Paddy field/soil | place: USA: Twitchell... | reverse complement strand
CTGCGTGACCTGCGCCGGATCGATCGAAGCGGTGTTCGCCAGCGGCCCGCACAGGGCAACGATGCTGGGCTGCAATTCCGGGTGGCGCTGGATGGCCGAGTACGGCTGCGCGCACAGCAGGTCGTGCATCGTGGCCAGCGTGTTGTCGTCGAAGACCTGGATGCCAGCCTTCGCCTGAGTGGCTAGGCCCGAGTACATGCTTGCCGTCGTTGTGGTGCAGGCCGAGAGCGCCAGCGCCGCGGCGAGCAGCAATCCGACGAACAGCGTCGTGCCGATGGCGGGATGGGTCAGCTTCATTGCAGGGTCCTTTCGGGAGTGACGAAGGTGCAGTTGTCGGTGTCGGGGATGGGTGGATCGGCGCCATAGACCTTGCGCTCGATGCGATCCTTGGGAAAGAAGTGCGGCGCCGCGGCAGCGGACTTCACGCTCTTGTGCAGCCACTGCAAGTTCCAAACCGCGTCGGCCCCGCCGCACGCGAGGCTGACGACGTGATCCATCGACCAGTCCGGGCAGACTCCGGTGCGCAGGCCAGTCGATGGGCACGGGTGCGCCCGCATGAAGGCCGCCGTGACCTCGTCGCTGCGGATGATCTTTCCGGCGGCGTCGCGCTTGGGCGGGCCGACGTAGCGGTATTCCACCAGCGGATCGAGGCCCGCGCCTGGATAGGCCGGCTGCTGGCCCCAGGCGAGTCCGGCTAGCAACAGCGTGAGGAACATGGCGAAGCGTTTCATGGCAATGGTCCTTTCAAGGCAGGTAGCGCATGCCGGCGACGAACAGGGCCAGCGCAGGAGCGAAGCCGTTGCTGTCGCCCGGCTCGAGGGTGGCGTGACCGCGGTTGACCTCGTCGCGGCAGGCGTCGAAGTTCGCCGCATCGGCATAGCGGTTGATGTCGTTGGCGACCCAGAACTCGCCGGCCGCCAGCGCAGCCCATGGCAGCTCGGCGAGCTTGTCGGGCTCGGCTTCGAAGTCCGGTACACCCTGGTCCGGGAAGCGCAGGCGCAGCAGGTCGCGCATCAGCGCGTGGTTCTTGCGGCCGGTCACCTGGATGTCGCCGTGACCACGGAAGCGGCTGCCGTCCCCGGGCTGCGTGTTGCCAAGATCCTTGCGGCCTTCGTATCGTTTCTGCGCCGCGGTCGGGCCCCAGATTTCCCGGCAGTATTTGAAGCCGCCCGATTCGACGCCGACGTTGGCCAGGAAGCAGGCCTGCCGCAAGCGCGTGTCGAGCTGGTAGACCTCCAGCACGTTGCGGTACGCGTCCAGGCGGGCTTCGGCCCGATCGATGCGCGCACCGGTGGCTTGCGCGAGCTGTTGGGCGGTCAGGACGATCATGGCTTGCCCGCCGAGACGATTACCTTCCAGGCCGACACCATCAGCGACCAGCCCCCGAGCGCGTACACCGCGCCCAGGAAGATCACCACCCAGAAGCCCTTGCGCAACACGGCCCAGATTCCATCCAGCACGAAGCGCCCGGCGCTGATGCGCGCTTGCTGCTGCAGCATGTCCAGCCCCACCGCCCAGAAAGCTCGGGCCCGCTCCACCGTCATGGCCTCGTCGATTCCGGTGGCTACGGCCTCGCGCATGAGCTTTTGGACGTACTCGATCGTCTCCGGAGCAAGGCGAACGTGCGGGGTTGTGGCGGGAATGTCGGTGGGTTCGGGCATGGCGCGTTCCCTTTCTTGGGGTGGGTTTCGGGCATGAAAAAACCCGCGCTCGGGCGGGCTCTGTGCTCTGGGCTGCTCAGCCGCAAGCAGTGACAATTCCGGGACTTCCATGGGACACATGCCCCATACCGGGCAGGGACAGCGGCGCTGTAATGGGGGACATGGAATACAGCCCGGCATGAACAAAGACAGCGCGAATCTCGACCTGCTGCGCGCGCTTGCCGTCGGGATGGTGGTGTCCGGCCACATCGGCCTGGCGATGGGCTACGAGTTCCAGGTGCTCGGGCGCGTCGGTGTCGCGATCTTCTTCGTCCACACCTCCCTGGTGCTGATGCTGTCGCTGGAGCGCGCCGGCCCGGCCGCCCTGCCCTTTTTCGTGCGGAGGTTCTTCCGCATCTACCCGTTATCGGCGGCGCTGGTCCTGCTGGTGGCAGCGGGGCACGCGCTTGGCGGGATCGCGCTCGGCCCCGGCGAGCTACTGAGCAACCTGCTCCTGGTGCAGAACATCAGCGGCCACGAGCCGGTCATCCCGCCCATGTGGTCCCTGCCCTATGAGATCCAGATGTATCTCGTGCTGCCTGCGATCTTCGTGGCGTTGCGGGTCAGCCCGCTTCGGCGGATCTGGCTGATCTGGGCGGCTTCGATCGCGGTCATATCCGCGGTCTGGCTCGCCGGAGGGAACGTCACGCTGATCCAGTACCTGCCGTGCTTCCTGCCCGGCATCCTCGCCTTCGTGCTCGCTGGCCACGGGCGCGGCACGCGCAGCCCGCTGTTGCTGTTCGGGCTTGTCGGCGCCGGGGCGGCGATGATCACCTGGCTCGCGCTGGCCTATGGCGCGCCCACGCTCCCGATGTTCTGGCTGCTGTGCCTGCTGCTCGGGGTCACCATCCCGGCATGCCGCGAGATAGACCGCAACGGCTGGTTGGCCAAGGCGGCCAGTGTCGTCGCGAAATACTCGTACAGCCTGTACCTCACGCACCTGTTCGCCATCCATGCGGCCTTCTGGCTGTTTCCGGGTCTGCACTGGGCACTGAAGGCCGTCATCTTGCTTGCCGTGATGCTTGCCTGGGCGCGCGTGGCCTATCGCTGGATCGAGGCTCCCGGCATCGCGCTGGGCGCTCGGCTCGCGCTCAGGTGCACACAAACACGACCGGGCGCGCGGTCGTTGCCGGCGAGCCGCTGGTTTCACCAGAAGCGTTGAAGTAGCGCGTCTGCGCCTGCGTCCATCCGGTGATGCCCGTCAGCGTCATGGCCACGACCCAGGCCGAGCCGTCCCAATAATCCACAGTGAAGTCCTTGGGCGCCTGGTTGAAGTCAGCACTGTCGCGCGACCTGATCGCGACTTCGGTAATGTCCTTCGCGGCCGCGAACTGATACGCAACCCATGCTGTCGTTAGACCACTGTTGGATTCCCAATCGGGCTGGGCCAGGCTCGCGTCGAAAGCGTACTTCGCCCCCCACAGGACTCCACCGGAAACGGCACCGTCATATGCACTTGACGCGAAGGCGGCGCCGCCACTGCACTGATCCGAGCCGCCGGCCGTCAGGCGCATTTCAATGTCGCTGATGTCAAATACCGAACCTCCGTCCGCTGCCGTCACACGGACTCGCCATGCTTGCTTGAAGGCGGTGGTCGCGGCCATGATCCCCGTGTTCGCGCTGAGAACGGACCACGTTGTGCCGTCGTTGCTCTGATCGGTGTAGCCGCGCACGGAGAACAGCGTCGTCCATGCCGCGTTGTCGTCGGACCATTGCAAGTCGAAATCTATCGGTTCCTGCCCCAGCGCAGTCCGCGGGCGCCAAGCCATTTCTACTATGTCCTTGTCGGCGCCGGCTCCGAAATCGTAGGAAATCCAGTGCGGCAATGCGCCGGTTCCGGAGGCCCACTCACCGGTGCCGTTGTCGAACGCCTTGGCCGGCAGGAACGAGCCGGAAAAGCTCGAATCCGCGGCGGCTGTCCCGGACCCGGTGGCATCGGCACCGCCGATGGACTCGCGCAGCTCGATTTCCCGAAAGCCGGTCGAGCTGCCCGTGTAGTTGTTGGCCGTGACGTAGATGCGCCAGTAGCGGTGTGCAGCCATGGCTTATCTCGTGCCGGCCAGATCGATGCCGATGTTGGCCAAGGTGGCATCGGCGCTTGCCGGCGCCCACAAGGTCAGGTAATCGGTGCCGCCGGTGAGCGTGAAGCCGCTGGCGGCGATGAAGGTGGGCACTGTCCCGGCGGCCGCGAACCGCACCGTGCCGACGCTTGTTCCGTTGGCCGCGGTGGTCGCGTTCTTGCGGACATCGATGTCGGTCTGCGCCGCGGCCGCCGTCAGGGCCTTGCCGGCGCTGCCGGAAATCGCGGCCGCGAACGTGATGGTGGTAATGCTCGCCGGAGCCGCGAAAATCCCCAGCAGCGCGCTGGCCGTCGGCACGCCCGGATAGAAGAAATTGAGCAGGACCGGCTGCGTGCTCGGCGGGGTACCCTTGAACGACGCGGCAACGCTCTTGTTGTCGTCCAGCGCAGTGCCGGCCGCCATCAGCGTCAGGCCGGTGAATTTGTAGTAGCCAGCGGCGGCCGTGGGCAGGCCGGACCACTTCCACAGCTGCCACTTCGTGGCGTCATCCTCTTGCGCGAGGTGGATGTACCCGTTCGGGGGCAGCGACGCGAAGAACGTGGTCATGCTCACGCCGGCCGTCGTCGTGTTGTCCACGTACAGCGCCGTCGCGCTGGCCTGCGTGGCGTTGTTCCACTTGAACAGGCCCGCTCCCGGATCACTGTCGGCGGTGCTGCCGGTGTCGGAGGTAAAGACCTCGTCGGTGTCCACATCGGCAGCGCCGCTGACCAGTGCCAGGCTGGCCCCGATTTCCTGCAGCACCGCCTCGACGTCGGTGCCTGTGTAATAGGTGCCGACGTCGGCGACCGACACGTCGGCTGCGGCGGACGACCCGGACGCACCGCTGCCGAGTCCGGTGGTCCGGTAATCCGTGTAGCCGGTTACGAGCCCACCGGCGCACACGATCTCGTATAGAGCTTTGGCGCTGGACGCCAGCGGACCGGGCCAGCCGGCGGGTGCGGCCGTTACCTTGCTGACGACCCCATCGGTTTCCAGCAGGTAGTTCGTCGCCGCGTCGGTGAGCGCGATCGTGGCATTGGCGACCGTCGCGATCGTGCCGTCGGCCTTGCGGTACTTTCCGCCGTAGTAGCCCCACGTGAGCGCCGAGGTGGCCGACGCGCGCCTGCCGAACAAGGCGTTCTGCGACATCGCGTTCCACAACGCGTTCGCGGCGGCCTCCTTGGATGCCTGGCCCACTGCGAGTTCGTCAAGGTGGCTGGTGCTGTCGGACATCGGTGAACCTCGGAAAAGGAAAAGCCCGCGCGCGGCGGGCCTTCATTGGATTGGTGGGACGCTCAGGCGCTGCCGCTCGCGGCATGACCGCGCCCGACGGTGGCACTCAGCTGGTATACGCGGAAATAGACCGTGGTCTGCGGGCTGCCGAAATCTGTGGTCTGCTGCGCCGCGGTGTAACTGGCGCTGGCCGAGCTCAACCCGCTGATCGTTCGCTTTACCGTCGCATAGGTGCCATCGGCATAGATCTCGACCTCGTAGGCCTCGCTCACTTCGCCCAGGGGCACGTCGACCGAGTCGCGCCATTCGCCGCTGATGCGCCCTCGCCTGGTCCAGTTGATCGTCAGGTCCCCGGCCGCGTTGCGCCCGCCGCCCAGGTGCACCGGAGCGTACGGCTTCAGGCCCGTGCCAAAATTGGTGAACGCCTGGGCCGTGGCGGCCGCGAGCGTGGAGCCCGCGGTCACCGGATTGAACAGCTTGGTCGTACCAATGTCTGCAGTGGTCTGCGCGATGCGCACCAGGTTGGCGGTATTCAGCAGGACGAACCGATCCCCGATCGCATGGTCAGCCATAGCGTATTCGCTGCCCCTGCGACCGCGCAGGAATCCGGTGAGCGTGTACGAGCCGTTGGCCTGCAATGTGGCGTCTCGGAAGTAGAGGATCTCGTCGCCGATCACGCAGGCATTGGTGCCGGCCAGCAGCCCGGCGTAGTCGGTCGATGACAGCGTGCCATTGAGCAGCGTCACGTTCACCGAGTTGAGTTCGTCCGGGATGTTGCCCCCGGCGAAGTCGCCCAGCACGTCGGTGGTGTAGCCCATCGTCGCCTCGTTGGGCAGGCTGGCCAAGAGCGTGTAGCTGGCGCCGCCGTCGCTCGACGCGTACAGGGATGCGCCGGCCCAGGTCGCCAGCGGATCGCGTGCGCATGCCGCGGCGTAGAACCCGGCGTCGTCATCCGCGTCCCGGATCATGTTGATGTTCACATCAGCTCCAGGACGGTTTCCGAAGCGACCGGCACGCCGCCGCCGGCGCCGGGCGTGTGGTCGATCGGCGGCGTCTCGGTCACGATCACGTTGGGGGTATAGACGTTGCTGTCGTCGTGGCGGGCCTCGCACTGCAGGCGCCCGCCGGCGTACTTCACCTTTTCCAGGCGCATGGTGTGGCCCTGCACCACGATGATGTCGGTGGGTTCGAGGTAGACGTACTTGCGGGGCAGCGAGAACCGGTACGTGATCCGGCCCACCCAGGCGCCGTGCAGGTTCACCTCGGCGATCTCCTGCCCCTTGGTGTCGGTGAGCACCAGCGGAAGATCCATGGTCTGCTCGTCGCCACTGGCCCCGACCAGCCGGCGCGCATACCGGCTGGCACCGTCGTAATCCAGCGCCGCCAGCAGGTAGCGCACGTTGAGCGTTTGCGGCAGCTCGTTTTCCATCTGCCGCGTGGACTCCAGTGGATCGGGCGCCTCGGTGCCGCTCTCGTGGGCGCCGAGCTCGTCGTCATCGATCACCGCCGCGATGGCGCCGCCGCGCTTGACGAACTTGGCCACGCCGCCGGACTCGACCGCATCGAAGAGGTACGCCGGCGTCAGGGCGGTGATCGCCTCGCGCGCCGTGGTCGCCCGCTCGATCGCGTAGCCGTCCACGATGTCGGTGAGGGCGGTGACGTCGTACTGAGCGGACGCCAGTCCGGCGCGATCGGACAGGTCGGCCACGATCTCCGAGAGCAACTGGCCGGTCGGAACCAGCGTGCCGTCGGCCCGCCCGATATACCAGTTGTCGCTCTCCTGTGTGTAGCTCGTCCCGACCAGGTAATTGGCCGTCCACGGATCATCGGCGGTGTCCGACATGCTGACGTTGCCGCCGTCGCGCAGCGCGTACAGCAGGCCCGCCGTGGGCTGGTACAGCAGGACGTTCACGTCGGCGGTGCCGTGATAGCCGCCGGCGGCCTGCGAGACAACGGCCGGCGCGTCGGCATTCATGACCAGGAAATAATCGATCCCGAGGTATTGGACGCCGCTGATGATCACCTTGTTCGGAGAGCCCGGAACGAACGTGAACGGCGAGCCGATCGGGGCGGCCGGGAAGGAAAGCGTCGCGGAGTAGATCAGGCCGATGGGCGTGACCGGCCAGCCCGAAGGCGGGTAGGACGGGTCGCTGACGCTGACGTCCAGGGTCGACGATCCCGTCGTGCGGTGGATCGTCCAGATGAACCCGGTATTCGGATCCACTGCGATGGCGTGAGTATCGGCCACCGGCGCCGGCAGCCCGAGGTCCACCACGGCCGCCGCGGAAGACAGGGCGTGGCCGGTCAGCGTCTGTGCGCTGCTCAGCACATACACCAGCGGCGCCGCATCGTCTATGGGCTTCACCAGCCCGTACGAAGCGATCGAGCCGGAGGCGCCGGAGTCGGCCGCATAGGTCGCCGTCGGATCGTGGGTGTCCGGGTCCATCAGATACAGCGACACCCGATCGGCAGCGCCCGCCGACCCACCGGCCGCGAAGATGTAGGACCCGTTGTGATAGATCCCGCCCTTGAGCGACGCGCCCAGATTCGAGTCGGCTCCCACTGCAGCCGAAATGGCGTGCGTGGTCATGACACCGGTGGTGAGCGGCATCACCGTGTACTCCATGGCCGTCGGCTGAAACATGACGAACACCTGCCGGTCCTCGTCCCAGAACCAGCGCTCGGCCCCGCCCGAAGACGGGGAGTCGAAGGCGTAATGCTTGTAGAGCGTGTCGTCGCTCAGTTTGCGGATGATGACGCCGTGGTAGCTGCCAAAGTAGAACGCTGCCCAGTACAGGTCGGTGACCACCACCTGGCTGATCGAGACGACGCCCAGGTAGGCCGGCGCGGTGTCGGCCTGGACCTGCCCGATCTCGATCGTGAGAAACGGGATCCGGTTGCCGTCCTTGGCCAGCGGGAAATGCTCCAGCACGATGTAGGCGGTGCCGCGGTATGCGGGCACGTTGCCCACTCCCTCATAGGACTCCATCAGCGGGTCCGGCAGCTGGTCCTCAGCTCCGTTGTAGAACGTCAGCGTCGCGCCGGCATTGGCACCCTCGAGCGTGACGCCGTCCCAGATCAGGCGCTTTTCCGGGCCGGCGAAGATGCGGCCCAGCTGCTTGTTGGCGCCGCCCTCGCAGATCGCGACCGCGAAGTTGCCGTAATAGGAAAAGGTGCTGCCGCCGCTGCCGCCCTTGCCGCCGGCGTCGCCCTCTTCTTCCACCAGGTCCGAGGCCCAGATCACGTTGCCGCCGATGGCGATCGTGCCGTAGGTGATCGGGATCGGGCGGCCGTATTCCGAGGATTGGGGCTTCAAGTCCTCCAGCCGGGGGCCGTCCACGGTTTGCGGGAACAGCAGCCCGCCGATCAGCGAACCAGCGGTCCAGCCGATCGCGAACCCGATGCCGGGCACCATCAGGCCGATGGCGGCGCCGACGACTCCGCCGATCAGGGACCCGCCCAACCCGCTCACGCCTCAACTCCCGGGAAGCGCCACACGGCCACGATGCGCGCCAGCCAGGCGGCGTCCAGCCGGTGCTCGACCACCTTGCGCAGGCCGGCGCCGTTGTAGGCGTGGATCAGCGAACAGCCGCCGTGCAGATAGTCGGCCACGATCGCGAAGTGCTGGGGCTCGGCCTGGAACCGGATCCAGGCGACGTCGCCGATCTGCATCTGGTCTTTCGGCACGCGCGTGAGGTTGGCATCCAGCACCCGGCGCATTTCGGCTGGGACCGGCAGCCGCCCATAGTTCGCGATGTCGTCGAAGCTCATGCCCAGGCGCTTGGCGACATGCACCGGCACGCCGGCGCAGTCCAGGGCCAGGCCGGCGACGCGGCCCTGGTGCAAGTACGGGGTCAACAGCGTTTCTCTCGCAATCGCGACGATCTCGGCGGCCGTTGTCATTGCGGCCCCGCGTACACCCGGCTGCCGGGCAGGAGGTCGAAGCCGCGATGATTGACGACGTTGTTGAATTTGTCCCCGCAGTCCTCGGTCTTTCGCTTCGTGCAACCAGCGGGCATGGAATAGGTATCCCCAATCGCCACCGTGAACGGCATGAGCTGGTGCAGCTTGATGACGCCAGCCGAGGAGGAGTCCTTGACTTCCATGCGCAGCCCAGCGTTTGCGCCGGTGAGCCACGTGATGTCGGCACCGATGAACCAGTCGTTTGCCTCGGTGCGAGAGGTGTCGGTGAACTCGCGGTCGCTGGCCACTGATGTGACGGCGCCGGTCACAGTCCATAGCGCCTTGTTGATCTTGCAGCGGGCGTCGCCGAAGTCCGCGTCGCACAGCTTCTCCACCAGCCGCACAATCCGCCTGGAGTAGGCCTGCATCAGCCCGCGCAGCTCGGCACGGAAGGTCGCCAGCCCGGTGTGCACTTCGCCCAGCGTGCCGGCGCGGATCAGGTTGCGCCCCATCGTGAGGTCTTTGTAATTGACCTCGAAATCCTCGACCGCGGCGAAGTCCCATAGCCCGGTCTGCACGTCGGAAGCAACGATGTGCGGGCTGGCCAGGAAGCCCTCGAGCTCCAGGTTGTCGGGGCTCAGGTCGCTCGCCGAATCCACATCGGACGGCGTGTACGCGGCCGTGCTCAGGTAGATGACTCCGGAGCCGGCGGGATACTCTATGTCGCGATCGAGCGCGGTCGCGGTGACGACCGTGCCGTTGGTGAGCGTGGCCTTCCAGCAGCGGGCCAGGGTTGTGCTGCCGAGGGCGTAATGAGCCTTCAGCGCGGCGGACAGGTCCGTGCGCATGGCTACTCGCGCACTTCCTGAAGAATGACCTTCGGGCCGCTGTAAAAGCGCATCTCTTCCGGCCCCGGAACTTCCAGCGTCCAGTCAACCGAATCGCTCTGGAAGTGCACCGGGACGTAAAAGCGCCCGGTCCAGGTCACGTCGGCGGCCGCCGGAGCCGAGGCGATGGTGACGATTCCGGTCGCGGCGTCCAGCGTGTAATCGGCCGGCGTCGCCTTCAGGACGCCGCTGATGGAAAGGGTAAAGGTGCTCGCATTAGGCCGCGTGATCTTGCGGTCCGCGTACAGCGTGGAAACCGTTTCGGTGTAGCGCTTGTAAAGCTGGAAGGTGGTCGAAGTGAGCGCCGCGACCACGCCGGAAGTGGAGCTGTCCGCCGCGACCGATACCGCATTGAAGTCGGCCGGGTCTTCCATCAGCAAGCCCTTGTGCCCGCCGCCGGTCAGGCGGTGCAGCGTCTGCACGTATTGCCAGTCGGCGCGCTGCAGCTGGATCGTGGACATATCGTATTCATGCAGCAGCTGCTCCCACATCGCGTTGACGCTCACCCGCCCGCTGACCTGTTCAACCCGCTGGTTCTTGAACATCAGGCGGCCCGTCAAGCCGGCCGACAGCACCTTGTTCTTCAGGATCAAGGTGGAGAGGATTTCGATCGTCATCAGCTATTCCTCGCCCGGCGTGCCGCCTGGATCTGCATGCCGCGCTGAATGTCGCGGCCCTGGTTCATGGCCTGTTCGCGCGTCACGTTGGGCCCTGCGGTGACGTTGACGTTGGTGGTGTAGTAGACGTTGCTGGCGGCAGCGCCCTCGCTCCGGCGCCAGCCCTGCGGGTGCACCGACCCCAGTACGGCGACATAACCGCCGTCGGAGTAGCCGGGCGTTTCCTCGTCCATGTGGCCGGACTTGGCCTTGCGGTGCAGGCGCTCGAGCCGGTCGACGCCGATCGCTGCCACGGCCGGCGCGCTGAAGACGTATTCCTTGCCGTGCACGACGCCGGCAGGTTTATCCGGATCGATGTCGCCCGTGTAGCCGCCCCTGGCCAGCCCTGCCAGCGCGAGGATGTCCGGCGACAGGCCCTCCAGCCCGGTGGTCCCCGTGAAGGTGCCGCCGCCCAGCAGGCCGCCCAGGCCTCCAGCAGCGCCAGCGCCGCGCGAAGCCGCCACCAAGGACAGCGCCGCAGCCGCTGCCTGCGCCGCCGCCGTCATGCTCGCGAGCGCGGCCGCGGAACTGGTCGAGGCGGCACTGATCGCGGCAGAGGCCGCGGTTTCGGCTGCCGACAGCGCCGCGGTGGATGCCGCCGCCGCAGAATTCCCAGCGGCGGCCGCGGCGTCGGCCCCTTTCTGGGCCAGGAGCTCCGCGCCGCGAAAGCTCTCCTGCGCGGTATTCGCGAGCGTGGCAGTCCTGTCCTTGCCGCCCACCAATCGAGCAAGCAGCCCGCCCGACCCGCCCAGGATGCCGCCGGTACCGAACAATTGCTGCGACAGTTCGCGCCCGGCCAGCTTGTTGAGCTCGCCGCCCACGGTGTTCGCGAAGGCCTTCAGCGCACCAGTGAGGCCCTTTTGGTCCATCAGGTCGGTGAAGAAGTTCGCCCCGGCATCCTTGAACAGGTCGTCGAACTTGTCCTTGAGCGGGTCCAGCGCGGACTTGAGCTGTTCGACCTGCAGGCGGAAGCCCTCGACGTCGATCTTCAGTTGCAGGTCCTGCGGGCGCTCGCTCGCGGCCTTTTCCACCACGGCGAGCTGCTGTTCCAGTTGCGCCAGCGCACGCGCGCGCGCATCGCCCTCGCGCGTGAGCGCCTCGATCTCCCCGATTGCGCCGGTGCGCTGCAGCAAGGCGATCCGCTCTTCCTCAATCGCGAGGCGCTGGTTGATCGCGCTGGTTTTCGTCTTCGCGTCGTTCAGCGCGGAGACCTGGCGCTGCGCCGCGGCAAAGGCGGCCTGGTCCTGCTGCGTGATCGGATGGCTCGATCCGGCGCTCTGGTTCGCCAGCACCGCGAGCTGCCTTCGGGCGATCTCGTCGCGAATGCGCGCCGCCCCGATCTCGTCGCCTTGCAGGCTCTTGAGGCTGGCCTGGTATTGCAGGACCTGCTCGTCCAGCGCCTTGAACGAGGCGCCGGCCTCCTGGTTGGCCAGGACCTGCGCGCGCGCGCCCTCGGTGCGCAGCTTGGCGGACTGCGCGTCGATCTCTTGCAGCCGGGTCTGGTCGGCGACCAGCTTCGACGCGTCCTTGGGACTGGTCTTCTTCGTTGCGTCCAGGTGAGCCTGGACCTTGACGCGTTCGATCTCCAGCTCGGCCAGTTCCGCGGCCGTGCCGGCAGCGATCGCCTTGCGCTTTTCCTCGTAGAAGTCCTTGAGCGAAATCGCGCCGGCCTGGAACACGCCCTGCAGGAAGCGATTGGAGAACGCGAGGTTGTCGCGCTCCTGCTGCAGACTGTCCTTGGAGGCCTTCAGGCTTTGCTGGAGCTGCGCGTCCAGGACCTGCTGCGCCTCGTTGCCGCCGCCCTGGCCGCGCTTTCTGACCTGGGCCATCTTTTCGTCAACACCCGCGATGGCCGCGCGCAGCCGCGTGGCCTGCTCGCTTTCCTTGCCATACAGCGCGATGGACTCGGTGAGTGCCGCGTTGAACCGCTTGCGCTCGTTTCCCAGGTCCGCCAGCTCTCCGGCCTGGCCACGGTAGGCCTTAGCCGCTTCCAGGGCGCGCTTGATTTCGGCGTCGCCGCCGCCCGCTGCCGCCGCGGCCGCCCCGGCGCCCGTAACGGGCGGGCCGAAACTGCCCGTGGCGCCGCCGGTCTGCTTTTCCGTGGGGGCGCTGCGAAACGGCGCGGTGACCGCGTTCGCGATCGCCGCCGGCGCGCCAATGCCCGGGATCATGGCCACGCCGATGTTGCCCAGCCCGCCGACCTTGTCGGCGTTGTTCACCAGGAACGTGACGAGCTTGACGGCCTCCCCGAGCAGCGCATTGAGGTTGCGCAGCCCGTCGGACTGGTCCATCTTGCGCATCGCCCCTTCCCATGAGTTTCCCAGGTCGTTGAACGATCGCTGCAATGGCGTCGAGAAGTTGTCGGCCGTTCCATTGACCAGGGCGAACAAGGCGGCGAACTGCGCGCGTTGCGCACCGGCGAGGTCACCCGCTTTACTCAGGCGCTCGATCGTCAAAATGAGCCCGCTGGAGAACCTGCCGTTGAGCGACTCGTCCAGCTGCTTGATGCCCTTCGCCGGATCTTCGAACGCCTTGGCCAGCGCCTTCGCTGCGGTGGGAATGTCGGTGCCGGTCGCCTTGGCGTAGTCGGCGGCCAGCTTGCCCAAATCCTTGAACAGCCCACCACCGATGTCGCGCGCCTTGGATAGCTCGGAGACGATCGAGGTCGCGACCTCACGGCTCACGCCAGGCGCGAGCTGGAGCTCCTTGAGGAAGTCCTTCAGTTCGTCGGTGGAGAACAGGTTGGACCTGCCGGTGCCGGCCAGTTGCGCCTGCAGCGAGTTCAGCCCGCGCGCGGCCGATTCGGCGCGCGCCATCGCGAACGCGAGACCGGCCACCGCCGCAGCAGCCACGGTGAACGGATTGACCATCCCGGCGATGTAGCCGCCCAGGGCGCGGGCGGCCGGGCCGATGCCGCCGAACATGTCCTTGAGTTGCCCGCCCTGCTGCAGCAGCACCATCATCGGCCTCTGCCCGGAGGAGAGGCTCACGGCGATGTCGGTGAACTGCGCCGGCACGCCGCGCAGGGCGAACTGGAGTTCGCGAGCGGTCTTGGACGTGCCTGAAAAGGCCTTGGTCGTGGCGCCCAGCGCACCCACCGCAGCCCCCTGCTTGGCGTTCACGGCCTCGAGCTGCGCCAGGTACGGCTTGAGCGCGTCGACGCTGACCCCGCGCTGCGCCGCGAGGGCTTCGTAGTACTTGGCCGAGGTGCGGCCGCCGGCATCCATCAGCGCCGTGGTGCGCTGGATCGAGGCGATCATGCTGGCGGTGGCGCGATCGATCTTCTGCGCCGCGGCCGGCGCGCCAGCGCCTATGCCTTCAATGCCCCTGCCGGCGCGCTGCAATGCGGGGGCCAGCTTGTCGCTGGCCGCCGCCGCCGCTGAAGTGGCCTGCACCACGCCGGCCGCCGAATTGGCCGCCGCCGCCCCGGCGCTCTTGACCGCTTCCTTGTACGCCCTCCAGTCCTCGCCGAGCTTGCGCATGGCGCTGCCGTGCGCCTCGGCCATCGAGGCGCCGCCGGACATCGCGTCCTTCATGGCCGCGCCCATGTTCGCCTTCTGGAACTGGGCCCAGGTCATCGCCGATTGCGATGCAGCCTGCGCGCTGGCGGCCGTGGAGCGCTGCACGGCCGCGCGCATGCGGCCCTCTTCGCTGGTGAGCGTATCGGCGGCCCGCTTGGCGCCCTCCCCGATCGCGTCCATCCCCTTGCCGGCGACCTGCCCGGCCTGCCCCACGGCTTGCGCCATGTCGCGCGCGTCCTGCTTGACCTCATTGAAGCCAGCTTTCGCCTCGGTCGCGTCGACGGTAACGCCCAATTGGACTTTGCGTTCTTCGGTCATGGGGATTCCGTCGTATTGATCGCGGCCAGGGCCGCTTGCTCGAGTACGCTGATGTCGGTCAGCATCAACTCGTAGTCGCGCTCGTCCAGCCGCATGCGATCCAGGAATCGGAACAGGACGTTGTAGTCAAGGCCGACGGCGCCGCTCATGCCGACGCGCCACTGCGTTTCCATTCGATCGAACAGCAGCCAGACCGGCCAGTTCTCCGGCCAGACTTCGACCGTTTCATCCTTTGCCGTTTTTGCCAGGGCCGCCAGGAACGCATTACCTTCCTGCGGTTTTTCCTCCCGCTGGTAGTGCGCCGCGGCGGCCCGCCTCAGTTTCCCAGTCGGCCTTCGACGCAGGCGGCCTGGTACGCTGAAATGATCGCTTCGGCGCAGGCTGGCATTTCATTGCACAGCTGCCGCACATTGGCGGGGTTGAACTCTTCGTCCAGCTCCCAGCCCTCGAGGATCTGCATGATGTGGTTGGCGTTCCACTCCGAGCGTTTCTCGATCAGCGTCTCGGCCCGGTACACGGTCTTGCCGTCAGCATCGGTTTCGGCTTCGATCTGCGGGTATCCCGGCAGCGCGTCGTGGAAGGCACCGTATTCCTTGCGGGTGCGATAACGGTACGTGACCGATGCGGTCATTTCAGTGCCGTCCACGTCGGTGAACTTGACGGTGTGCTGGAACGATTTTGGGCGCGAACCCAGCTTGATCTTGGCCATGATGATTTCCATTCGCGGGGATTGAGGAATGCCCGTGCCCCAGCCGGCCTCTCCCCGCGAAGAGAGAGAACCAGCCAGGGTCGGTGCTCAGGGGTGGGCTTGCGCCCGGGGGAGATCAGGAGTCGTACGAAACCGTGCGGCCCAGGAACGTGATCGCGCACTTGACGGTGTTGACCTGACGGCGCGTGAGGTTCGGCACTTCGGACACGGCGAGGTAGCCGTACCCGAGCGACTGCTCGCCGCCGGACAGCAGCATGCGGAACGCGACCTTCGTGCCGGCGCGCGAAAGAGCCAGCATGGCCTTGTAGACCGCGTTCGAGGCGTCGTGACCGAGCGTGAGTTCGATTGCCGCCGCATTGAAGCCGACCGGGATCTTGAAGCCCTGGCGCTTGGACAACGGTTCGACGTCCGTGTACGCGGGGTCGCCGCCCTGCGATCCGATCGTCAGCACCTGCGGGATGGTCTGCCAGGAACTGATCTTGCTGGCGGTTCCGACGCCGGCACCGGCCGCGAACAGGGTCGTGGAGGTCGTGTTGATGTCGACCATTTCCCAGGTATCGGCAGCGGTCTGGTTGACCTTGACGACGGAATCGTTGATGTCTTCCCAGCCGGATTGGATCATCACCAGGTCGTCATCGCTGTAGCCGTGGCCCACCGACGTGACCACTGCCGGGTCGGCGTTGGTGACCGCCGTCAGCGGGGTCGTGGCGGCAAAGGTGGATGAAAACTGGAACGAACTGCCCTCAGGAACCTTGTACGCGCAGAGCATCAGGCCGCTTCGCTGCATGTGCCGCGTGAGCAGGACAAAGAACGGATACAGCGCCGCGACGAGCATGTCTTTGAGCGCCAGGAGATAGGCTTTCATGGTTTACCTTTCAGGGACGAAAAAAAGCCGCGTGGCGCGGCGGTTGCGGGTCATGCCCTTGCGGGCGCTGCAAATGAAAAAGCCCGGTCGCGGCCGGGCTTCGTCAGATGTCGGGGGGATCAGGGAGCTATCGGCTGCTCCACACGGAAAACTCTTGTTCCGATCCAAACACCGGAACATCGGCGTCGAAGTCGGACACAGGAGCGCTGATTGGCTTGGCCGTGAACGTGGATGCCAGCACCATTGCCGATTCGATGGCAAGCATGGTTGACGCCGCGCTCGCGCGGCTGTTCGCCCAGACGTTCACCTGGAAAATGCCGTGCTGCAGGTTCGGTACTTGTTTGGCCAGCGGGCTGACGACGTCGCCGCCGACTTGCCGGTACGTGACATAGGGCCGCTGCGTTGCGACCGGTGCGAAGTCCGGGAACACGCGCGTGACGCCAGGGACGTTGCCCAGCACGGTCTTGATGTCCGTTTCAATGGTCATTTCTTGCCGTTCAAGATTTCGAGCAGCTTCGCCTCTGCCGCGTCCAGTGACTGCGGGAATTTGGATGTTGCGTTGCGAACGAACCGCCGGCCCGGGATCTGCGCCGGGCCGCCCTTGCGCGGCACGTAGTAGGCGTCCTTGACCGCCTGGGAAGCCCTGCGGCTCGGCTTGGGCCTGCCGCGCATCGACGGGCGCACGGCGGTGTACCAGTTGCCGTCCCTGCCGAGATAGGCCGCGTAGCGCTGGATGTGGTCGTACTCCAGCAAATGCCCATGCGGCGCGCGCACGCCAGATCCTCCGGTTCTCCAGCTCACGTGATAGGTGGACCGCGCCGGCCCGCTGTTGGACGCCGAGAACGCCTGGTAAATCGACGCCAGCAGGTTGCCGGTCTTGCGGCCCATGCGCCGCACGTTGCTTTGCACTTCCTCGTACAGCACCTGGATCGCCGCCTGCGCCGCCGGCCGCGTCGCTGCTTCGACGTCGTCGCCGAGTTCGTCCAGCAGCGCGTCAAGGGCGGACGTGTCGGCGCTGATCGTGACCGTGTGCTGGCCAGGAACGTAGGAGGATCGGCGGCTCACGTGATTACCTCGCACACCAGGTTGACGCCATCCTTGCCCTGTTCGTCGGGCAGAACCGCCTTGATCTGGAACACGGTTGAGCCGAGCTCCACGCGCATCGCAGTGGTGATGTCGGTGCGATACCGGATATTGATCGAGGCCTTGGCCGTCGAACTCTCGGCACCGCCCTTGATGGTTTCGGTTCCGCTCAGAAACTGCACGTTCGCCCAGATCCCGGGAGCGAAGATCGACCAGTCGCCGGTCGGCTGGCCGAGCGCGTCCTGGGCTGTCGGCGGCGCCTTGATCGTCACCTGTCGGTTGCGCTTGCGCAGGTCCATTCAGAGCTCCATCACGCGATGCTGTAAATCTTCAGACCGGACAGCAGCGCATCCCGGGCCCGGACCAGCGCAGCGCGCTGATCTGGCGTGAGCGGCTGGTACAGCAGTTCCACACCCAGCAGAATCGCCGCCTTGATCTCATCCGGCACGCCGGCGGCATAGTCTGGCGGCGAGCCGACGGGCGCATAGCCGGCCATGTGGTCGATCCGCAGGCTGTCGGCGCGGGCATGGGCCACAGGAAATGAGAACGCTGGCACGAACTGCAGCTGAGGGACCTGCTCGTCGGTCACGAAGTAGTCGACCGGATCAATCGTCTGCAGCGCTTTGTCCGCGTCGTAATAGGCGACGCTCACCACCGAGATGACTGGCGGGCGCAGCAGCGCGATCTTGCGGCTAACCGGGAATCCATTGGTCACCTGCAGCAGGCGCTGCGACACGAAAGCCATGTGCGCGATCTGCTCGCACTCCCTGCGCGCTGTCTTGATGAACCGCGTCAGCATGGTGTCGTGGGGGTGCGACGCCGGGCTGCCCGGCGTCAGGTCGAGCCTCAAGTGCTGGTAGACGTCTTGCAGCGTTACCGGCTCCACCGCGGGTTCGGTCAGCGTGATGATGTTCATGCGTTCCTCGGGGTGTTGCTCGCTGGCTCTTTGCTCTGTTCCTCATCCCAGAGCGCCTCCGCCTCTTGCGCTGTCGCGGCGTCAGGACCGATGTGCTCGCAGCCCCAGCAGCGCACGAAGTGCACGCGCGGCTTGGCTCCCATCTGGAAGGACTCCAATTGCGGCTCGCCGCCGCATTTGCAGGGCATCACGCCATCGCCTCCAGCAGGTTCAGCACCGCGGCATAGGCCCTGCGGTTGGCTTCGCGACATGGCTCCAGCTCCAGGCTGGGCAGGTACTCGAACTTGCTGCCCCATGGCATCAGGGCCACCTTGCGCCCGAGTAGCAGCGCCCAATAGGCGCCGTGATAGCTCGAGGTGATGACCATGCGCCCTTGGGCCAGGAAGCGCACCGATTCCTCGATCGTGCCGTCGATGTTGGACATTCCCGGCGCGTCGCGCGGCTCCTGCACCCGGATCCTGCGCGCCGCCGAATAGCGCACCACGTCACAGATCGGACCCGGCAGCGGTTCGTCGAACACCGGATGCATGCATGAGGCGCACGGCACGTGCATGAAGCCGGCGACCTCGTCGCGCGGGAAGTACAGGTTGCATTTGAGGCCAGCGCGCCGGTGCTCTTCGTCCATGGCCGCGTGCCAGGGCGGAACCCGCACATGATGCCCGACGCCCCAGGCTACCGTCAGGCCCGGCCACTGATGGAACATCGGTGAGGCGATGATGGATCCGCCCCCATAGATCACCAGGTCTGGCCGGTAGCCGCGGGGCGGGGATGCGATGTCTGCCACCTTCTTTTCATGGCCCGGGAACTCGAAATACTCGACCGGGCAGGAAGCGAGGTCCCCCACGTTCGCGGTGTCGCGCCGATGCAGGCCGAGTACCTTCATTGCAGGTCCCGGCGAAAGGCGAAGGCTCCGATGCTCTCGCGCCCGGCGTCCGTTTCGTGGCTGCTGGTCTCCAGCAGGCGAAATCCGTGAAGGGCCATCCAGCCGACGAACCCGGGCATGGTGAAGTAGTACAGGTGCTCTCCCGGCTTGTAATGCTTTGACTCGCGGATGGCATGCAACGCGCCGAACACCGGCACTGCCGCCAGCACGATGGTTCCCATGCGCACCTTGGACAGAACGCTTTCGGGCTTGCGGATGTGCTCGATGGAATCCCAGAACGTGACGGCATCGAACGCAGACGGGTCGTCGGCGAAGGCACCGATTTCCTTGAGAGCGGCCACCGTCTTGGGGATGACGTCGAACCCCTTGGCGTCGAACCCCCAGCCGCGGGCGGTGCGCACGAACGTGCCGCAACCGGCCCCGATGTCCAGTACCGACGATTCGAGCGCGGCGTGGCGGGCCAGCATCGCGCAGCGCCCGGCGTTCAGTGCGGCAGCGACCGGCGAATCCTCGAGCGCCTTGTAATGGTCGTGGTAGGCATCGTCATACGCAATAGGCGCGGCGTTCATGTCGCGCTGATACGCCACCCCATGATCCGGACACAGCATCAGGTCGCCGTCGCACTGGGCCCGGAATCCAGCGATCACCCTATCCATGGCGGCCATCCCACAGCGCGAAGCAGTCGAACAGTGCGCGCCGGACCTGATCTGGCGGCAACGCGTTGACCAGATTCCACACCGGCGCCTGCGCCGGCCAGTATTCGTGAAATAGCACGTGCCGGCAGCGCCGCACCAGGTCGAAGTCGCTTGCCGTGTCCCTGGCATGGTCGCCGTCCACATAGGCGAAATCGAACTCCAGCGCGTCGACGATCCGCTTCTTCTCGGAGTTGTCGCGGGCATCGTGGAACTCGATCTTGTCGATGCCCAAGTGCGCGCAGATGTCGCGCTTGAGCAGCTTTGATGGGCTGACGTCGACGCTGACCGAGATCACGCGCTCGAAGAACTGCGACAGCAGCACCGCCGTGACGCCGTGAAAGGTTCCGATTTCCAGGCAGGTCTTTCCGCGGACATGGTTGGCGCGCAGGAAGTGCTCGAATTCCCGGGTGCCGCTCGAGCGCAGGAACGCGGCCGGGCCGAACGCGCGCAGGATCTCTCTCATGTACGGGTTGGCAAAAGCGCCCGCGCTGATCTCTCCGACGATCCCGGATACTTGTTCGTTCATCGCTGCCCTACTCGTCGAAGACGGCTGTCGTCAGATGCGGCTTGTGAAAGACGAGCGCAGGCGTCACGTTGCACACGCGCCGGCGCGGCGACGCAAGGCCGCGGCGCGAGAACATGCAGGTAAACGGCTTGTCCAGCGCCTCGGCCGCGACCAGCAGCCAGCACGTTTCACCGAAGAACCGGTCGGCGGCCGTCGCGATGTCGATCACGTCGGACACTGAAGTCCGGTCGAACAGATCGAGATCGCACGGCGCGCCTTCGTCGCGATCCAGGGCGTGGTGGGTTCCGACCTTGACCCGGAAGCACTCGCGCTGCGCGGCCAGGTGCGCATTGAAAGCCTCGCTCCGGGGCCGCAGCAGCGCCTGCTCTGGGTTGTTCGCTTTCTTGTTCGGCTGGTAGACCAGGATCGGCCGCCCGCCGGCCTGCGCCTTGATCCGCTCGACCAGGGCCGGATTGCGAACCTTCCAATCCAGGCGCAGCGCCACCGGCTCGCGGATCCCCACCTGCAGGCAGGCCCGCGTAAACTGGTCCTGTCGCTCGAGTGCCGGATTGCGGCAGAACACGCAATAGGCGGCCAACTCCAGGTCTTCCGCTCCGGTGAGCTGGTCCAGGCCTTTGACCGTTGCCGCCACGCCGTGGAAGGCTTCCGGCCACAGGGTGAATATCGTCACGGCCTCACCGCGCTCGAGCAGGTGCAGCGCGATGGCGCGCAGGTAGAGCGCATCGCCCAGGCCTTTGGACGCCTTGATCTCGATCATGCAATCCTCATCACAGCTCGCAGCCGCGCGTCGAATGTCATCGGGTAGCGCGCCGCGTTCTCGCGCATCCAGGCCAGCTCCAGGTCCGGCCGGTGGCAAATCGGGTCGCCGTTGTTTTTCTCGCGCCAGGGCTCGTCCACGTTGTGCACGCCGCTGGCGAATCCGTCGAACCCGGTCAGGTACAGCGAGCGCGGTTCGCACGCCAGCACGTCCAGGATCGCCGCGAAACCAGTGGTCGGCTGGTGCTTGCCTAGCAGGTCGAACTTCGCCAGAAACCGGGCGTCATCCGGAACGAACGTGTCGCAGAACCACCATCCGGCCCGGTTGCGATAGATGTACGTGTAGTCGATGCCCACCAGCTTTCCGCGCGCACGATGCCATTCGGACTCGATCGGCTGCGAGTTGGGCAGCTTGCACATGCACAGGGTCACGCCGGCGCAGTGCAGTTCGTATGCGCTCTTTCGGATTGACGTGCCGTAGAAGCTGTAATGCACGTCGCAGCGCGATCCCTGCGCCGGTCCGGTCTTGAAGTTGTTCACGCGGGCCACGAGATCATGGCCATCGATGAAGCCTGGCGCGTTGTCCAGGCAGCCGGGTCCACTGCCCACGATCGCAACCGACTTGCCGCGGATGCGCTCGATGACTTCAGAGAACTGCACGAAACGCATGCGCCGCCTCCGAGATCCGCTCCGCGGTCCAGTCGTCCATGACCCAGCGGCTGGACTGCTTCGAAAGGATCTTCTGCGGCGTGCACTGCCGGATGAATAGCGTCGCCGATTTCAGCCCCTTGGCGGCCCACACCACCATCAGCGGCTTATCGAAGGCCTCGGCCAGCGGGATCATGAAGCTGCACTGCCCGACCAGCCCGCTCGCAATCCATGCGATGTCCAGCAGGTCCGCCGGGCTGGTGCGCTCGCTCAGGTCGACGTCGGCCGTGAGCGGGTAGAGCTCTGCGCCCTTGCCGACTTCCACGATGAAGCAGTCCTTCAGCCCAGCGAGCACCGCGTCGAATGCTTCGCGCCTAGGCAGCATCTCGAAGGCGAACCCGTCCTTTCGGTCCATCGGCGGGCGGCCCCCGTTGACCATCACGATCGGCCGGCCGTTGGCCATTGCCTTGAGGTCGGCCACCAGCATCGCGTTCTTCACCTCCCAGCGGAACGACAGCGCGAGATCGCCGACGCCGGCCAGCGTGCAGACATCCTGCCACTGGTTCGTGTTCGGGTTGGCCTTGCCGTGGGTGTAATGGGCGACCACGTTGCAGCCGATGCGATCGAACTGCTCGATGCGGGCGCCGCTATCGGCGAATACGTCCGGGTAATCGCAGCAGACGGTGACCTTCTCGCCCTGGCGCACGAAATGCTCGGCCACTGGGCGCACATACAGGGCATCGCCCAGCCCACGTCCACCGCGAAGACGGATCATGCTTTCGGCTCGACAGCCTTAAAAACCGTGTGGTGTTGCCGCTCCGTCACGATGGCGACAACCTCGGCTGCGATCGGAACATCGCCTCCGACAATTTCAAGATCGAAGACGCCGCGCTGCGGATCGAAAGTGGCCCCGACGATCTCCGTGGACAGTAGATCTGGGAATAGCACTTGAGCCACCATTTCAGCGGAAACTGTTAACTTGGCCATGAGAAAACCTCTTGCAGCTCAGCCTTCTGGAAGGTGTCGATGGCCGTTCCCGGGCTGCAGTTGATGACCTCGACACCGGCGCCCTTGATCGCGCTCTCTGCCATCGACATCGCCTGGCGGTACATCGGATAGCAGGACACAGATTCGATCTGCGGGTGGTCGCCGAACCAGTGCCGATTCCCGTCCTTGGCGATCTTGCCGTCGAACCCGAGCAGGATCACCCGCTTGGCGCCAGCCAGGACCGCCAGATTCAGCGCCTGGAATCCAGAGTTGCGCCCGGTCACCAGCGCCCGCGGGTCCAGCGACAGTCCGAAGTTGCCCTGCGCCTCTTTCCGCACCAGGAGATGGACGGCCGGATCTGCCGGGACATTCCCGTTGCTGTCGATCCCGCACTTCACGCCGCGGAAGCCCGCCCAGCGGTCGCTCACCTGTTCTGCGCTGAGCCTCAGCGCGGGCTTGGGGATGCCTTCGGTGTGCCACCGGTGCCACTGCGCGTCGGCGGCGTAGTGCACGTCCGCCCACGGTGCCAGCAGGTAGGCATCATTGACGACGATGCAGCGGATCCGGTCTGCCTCGCGTGCGCCGCGCACCAGATCGACCTGTTCCGGCGTCAGGCTGGGCCCCCCGGCAATGATGACGACCGTCAATCCCTTCCAGACCGGCAGCACCTCGCTGTGCCGGTCCCCATCGATCCGCCGCAGGATCATTACTTCAGGCGAACCGGTCCGCGCGGGACTGAAGGCCCGGCATCGGCATCCTTGCCGTCGCGGCCGCGCTTGACGGCCAGGCGCCAATCCTCACTCTCGCCTGGCTTGCCGACGGGATCATCCTTCTGCGCGATCCAGAACGAGCCGGCCCAAGTCACGCCGTCGCCCTGCCGGTGCGGCTGCCCTTCGCGGAAAACGCCGCAGTCCTTGAACCGCGGCAGCCGCAGAGCAAATTCCTTTTTCAGGTCGCCACGGACAAAGCGCAGCGTGACGTTGCCATCGCCGTCGTGCTCGACCTGCAGGTCCTCGAGCTCCAGCGCGTCGCGCCCGTTCTTCGGCGTCGGCATGCGCTCGACGGCACGCTGCAGCACGTCGGCGGCGCGGCGTTCGAAGTCCAGCGCCCACTTGCCGAGCTCGACCTCGAACATCGGCCTGATATCGTCGATGGTGACGCTCTTGCCGTCGGCGCCGCGCTCCCCAGGAGCGCCGTCCTTGCCGTTCAGCCCTTGTTCGCCCTGCTGGCCCTGCGGTCCCTGCTCTCCGCGCTCCCCAGGATCTCCCTTTTCACCAGACGGGCCCTGCTCTCCCATGTCGCCCTGGATCCCAGGATCACCCTTGTCGCCTTGCGCGCCTTTTTCGCCGCGCTCGCCAGGGTCGCCTTTTTCTCCACGCTCACCAGGCGCACCGTCCTTGCCGGCCTGGCCCGGATCGCCCTTGTCACCGGCCGGTCCCTGTTCGCCACGGTCTCCTGGATCGCCCTTCAGTCCAGGCTCGCCACGTTCTCCTGTGGCGCCATCCTTGCCGTCCACACCATCGCGTCCGGCAGATCCCGCTTCGCCGCGTTCGCCACGTTCGCCGGGGTCCCCCTTGGCGCCGACTTCGCCGTTTTTGCCATCCACGCCATCGCGGCCTGCGGCACCGGCTTCACCACGTTCGCCAGCGTCTCCCTTGGGCCCTGGTTCACCGCGTGCGCCGTCCTGCCCAAGGTCGCCCTTCTCGCCCTTCTCGCCCTTCTCGCCGGCCGGGCCCTGGTCGCCCTTCTCGCCCTTCTCGCCGGCCGGGCCCTGCTCGCCGCGATCACCGCTGTCGCCCTTGTCACCGCGATCTCCCTTCGGGCCGCCGGGGATGGCTTTGATACGCTCATCGAGCCGTTCGATCCTCTCTTCTATTGCCTTGAAGGCTGGCGCGACGTACTCGTGCACGCTCTTGAACACGGCCACCACCAGCGCTTTCACATCAATCATTGGTAGCCTCGATTGGTTTCGTGAGTGGCGCAAAGCCCTTGACGGCATCTCGCGCGAAGTCATCGACAGCAGCCACGTCGCGCCAGAACTTCGCCTCGCCATCGTCGGCTGCCGGCGTCGGGGCGGCAGCCGGTGTCGGCGCCGGCGCCGCGGCATTGGCGAACGGGTCGTCCTTCGCCTCGCGCTTGGCCAGAGCCGCCAGCGAGTAGTTCTGCTGCTGGATCAGCGGGTACTTGCCGCCTGGGACCGGCTCCATGTTGAACATGGCTCGGCCTTCGTCCGGAGCCAGGACGCCGGCTTGCCTCAGCTTGTCGACCACCTCGGCCTGTGACTTCGTGTCCATCCGGATCAGGTCGGCAATCTCGAACTCCGTGCGCATGTCGGTGGGCAGCGACAGGCCGTCGTCCAGGCAGGCCTCGGTCTGCTCCATCATCTTTTGCAGGCACTGCTGGTAGTAGCGCATCGTTTCGGCTTCGATGGAGCTCCCGGTCGGAATGGGCCCGCCGACCATGAAGTACGGCACCAGGAACGCGCGCGCGACGTCCTCCCCAGTCCATCCCAACTGCTCAATCAGCTGTGCTTGCTCAGCCGGAACGGCCATCGACGTGAACTCGAGGCCATCGCCGCCGACGAACAGGCGCCCGAGCTTGGAGCCGGAGAAATTCGCCTCGAATTCGCTCTTGAGCCGAATCGCGGTCTCCGGGCTGATGGTGGCCGGTGCGGTCAGCATGCCGCCGGGCCGGCTCATGTTGTCGAAGAACGTCGCGCTGTTGGTCTGGATCCTGCGGCCCTGGGTCGCCGACAATGCGGCGGCATAGATCGGGGGCACCCCGACCAGCGGGTGCCACAGACAATTCATGCGGTCGTGGATGATCTCGCTGGCCGGAAAAACCAAGTCTCCGATCAGGCCGGCCAAATGGTCCGCCTTGATCTGGTAGTACACGTCTCCGCTTTGCGCAACCAGCGGCGTCACGCGCTGCGCGTCCAGCACGTGCAGCGCCGTCACGATGCCGCGGGCGTCGCGCGCCTTCAGCACGTAGGTGTTGCCGTACATCAGCTTGGACAGCACCCAGATCTCGATGAACTGGACCCGCGTCTGGTAGCGGTTGGGCTTGCGCAGCACCGGCAGAAACGGTGAGCCTGCCGTCACCTCTTTCCAGACGCCGCTTTCCTGCTGCCTCATCAGCTTCACGCGCAGCTTCGCGTGATCGCCGGCAATCAGGGTGATGGGCGCGTAGAGCGCGGAATTGGCGAGCAGGTCGCGCGGCGAATCTACTTCCACCACCTGCTGGAACGCGCCGGAGAAAGACTCTTTCAGCACGCTGAACCATCCGCCGGAGTACGAACTCACGGAGGACATCGACGTTGCCTTCGTGCGAAGGCCGGCGACCAGCCGCGTCACGAAAGCAGGAAATTTCATTTTCAGGCCGCCTTGCGCGAGTTGGCGCGGCGGGCGCGGGGCTCGGCCGTCATGACGCGCGTCTCGTATGTAGCTGCAGATCCGGCGCTCGTCTCACGGGCCTGACCATCTTCTGGCTCGATTCGACCCAGCGCCGTCATGAACGCGACGTGGCGCTGCTCCACTTCGAACACGTCTCCGACCTGGCGCTGAACCCGGTCGTACTCATGGGCGATCTTGGCTTTAAACAGTGGCATGGTTTTCTCCAATGGAAAGGGGCGCAGCCCATGCGGACCGCGCCCCCTCTGTTAGCCCTCAGGCGTTACGCCACGTAGGCGGCTTCCTTGATGTAGGCCACGGCCGTCGCGCGCGACTTCTTCCAGTTGACCGGGCGCACGGCGCGCAACGCCACGCTCTTGGTCTGGAACATCGACACCAGCGACGTCGTGCCGGCGGTCCCGGCAGCTGCATCGCCGGTCGGTGCATCGGTCATTTCGACCGAAGCCTCGCGAGAGGCGTCGATCTCGACCGCACCGTCATCGGCCAGCATGATGTCGGATTGCTTGGCCAGGATGATCATGTGGCCGGAATCCGGGCTGCCGGTGATATTGGCGCAGTTCGACACGACCGCGGGCAGGCCCGCGAATTCGCCGCCGTTGATCCCCATCTTCGGGAACTCGTTCTGGCTGAGCGCGTTCTGCATCATGCTGATGGTCAGGGCCATCGTGTGATCCAGGATCCAGGTCGCCGTGGTCGGGTCATCGTTGTTGGCGATGAAGGCTCGGAACAGCGTCTGGATGTCGGCGCGGAAGTTGGCCAGTGCGGTCCCGGTCGGTTCCACCGGTGTGACGCCGTTGGTGATCGACGCGGGCGACACGTTGGCGACTTCGGCGAAGTTCGGGTCCAGGAACCTTCGGTCCGTGAACTCGACGATGGCTTTGGCCATGTCATCGCGCATCTTCAGTTCCGCCGACGGCGCCGAGCTGCGCACCAGTTCCTCGGCCAGCACCACCAGGCCGGCGACCTTCGCCATGCCCAGGTTCACTTCGATGCTGTTGCCCTTGGACACCGGGATCGCCTTGCCCTGGCCGACCCAGCTCGCGGTGCTGCCGCTGTCCATGCCGGAGACACGCACGTTGAAGGGCACCTTCGTCAGGCCGGTCAACTTGCCCAGCACCGTCATCGGCCGCAGCATGTCGATGAATTCGCTTTCCAGGTTCTGGTTGTAGACCCATTCCGAAGCCCAGCCGCTGGTCGTGGTCGTGCCAGCGCCAACCGCCGTCTTCAGGAACTCGACCACTTGGGGCGACTGGTCGGCCCAGGCCTTCTGGTTCTGCGCGAACATCAGCGCCAGCATCGGGTTGCCGGCGGCGGCGATCATCGACTTCACGTAGCGCACGAACGCGATGCCCTTGGGCAGGTTCGACGCGACGCTGATCACGCCATTGGGCACCACGACGGAACTGCCGCCGCGGGCCGCGGAAGCGGCTGCCGGATCGCCGGCTACGGCCTTATTGATCGGCGTGGCCGCCTTCACGGCTTGAGCTTCCAGGACGCGCAGGTCGGCGAGCTCTTCGTCGATCGCCTTGATCTGATCGGTCAGCCCCTTGAACTCTTCCTTCTCGGCCTCGTCTTTCGAGCGTCCTTCGTCGATGGCCTTGCTCTGGATCTCGGTTTGCCGTGCGACCAGGGAGGCGCGCTTCGCCTCGAACGCGGAGATCTGTTCGCCGAGCGTCTTCACCTCGCCCACCATGAACGGCATGCCGCCCATGGCCGCGAGGCCAGCCAGCACGTCATGCGGCAGCCAGTTGAACTGGAACACGGCGATCGCCACGATGGTGAGAACGACGGCCATGAGAGCCATCGGATTGTTGCGGAAGTACGTTTTCACGATTGGTCCTTTCGGGAGTGGGTCACTTGAGGTAGACGACGCCTTTGCGGCGGGTCTGCGGTGTTCCCGAAGCGCCGGGAGTCGAGGCCTTGAAGTCCTCGGGGTCGAGCCGTACGACCGGAAGCGCGCCCTTTTCGCCTAACGCGGCGCGGCGCTGCTCCTGGTCGAGCGACTTGATTGCTTGAATGGAGCAGTCGGAGTTGGCCGGCACGGTGACCGCGCTCAGCTCCAACATCTCCCATTTCATGTAGCGATAGCCGTAGGTGCCGTCGATGTGGGCCGACTCGATCGGATCGAACCCGATCGACAGCCCGCGTACCAGACCGGCCTTGAGGGTCTGCCAGGCCTCATCGAGGCGGTCCTTCAGCTTTCCTTCGTCGGCGACGACGGCGACCTCACATTCGACGTCGATGCCCTTGTCGGTGACCTTGGCCGAGCGCACCCAGCCGATCGGCTCGCGCGAGTTGTGCTGCCACAAGAGCGGCGCCGGCAGCTTGATCTGCATACCCTTGGGCTCAACGATGTCGCCCATGCGGTCGACGCTTGGTGTGCTAGCGGTGCCGGAGAACTTCCGCTTGCCGCCGGCATCGTCCATGGCCTTGACTTCCAGGGTGGAATACGCGCGCTGTTTCATGTGGGACTCCAGAAATGCGAAAACCCGCCGAGGCGGGTCTGGGTGGTTGATGGGGTTGGCCTGTTTCAGCCGATGGTGAAGAACTGGAACTTCTTTCCAGGAGCCTCGGGGTTCAGGGCCATCAGCGAAACGGAATCGAACAGCGCCATGAGCGGATCGATCTTGGCCGTCCCGGATACCTGCTTCGTGATGGCGACCGCATTGCCCTTAGCCTCGGCCTTCGCATTACCGACGCACCAGGCCATCATCGGCGATCCGTCGTGCACCAACTGGCCGCCGGCGAGCTTGCGCTCGGTGGTCTTAATCGCTGCGTTCATCCGCCAGCCCTGGCTGATCCCGATGATCTGCTCCGGCGTGATTCCACACTCCTCGGAGGTCAGTTCGTCCAAGATGTCGCCGATCCCGGCAGCGTCGACGCCAATCGCGTTCTTCTCCGGCAGCAATCCAGCTTCCTTGATCCGCTTCACGATGGCCGCCAACTGCTTCACGTCTTGCCCGGGCCGTTCGACGATGGTGAGCTGGCTTGTCTTGGCGAAGTCCAGAAGCCGCGGGGCGATCGCTTTGCGCCGCTCGAGCACGATCCTGTGCGCCCAGGCGTGCTGCCACGCCAGCCAGCGCTTCTTCATGACGACCTGCGCCGGCACCGTCTCGCCGGCTTCGTTCACGTGCTCCGGCTCGATGACCTTGGAGGCCTGCTTCTCGCGCCCCAACGCACTCAGCCCGAGCAGATCATCGAGCCCGCCGCCGTCGGCGCCGCAGACGACCACCTCGCAACGGTCCATCAGCGCTTCGAGCGTAAGGCCGGGCTCGGCGGCCGCTTCCCAGAAGTCGGCGCCGGCCCACCGGTCGGACATCAGCGCCAAGCCGATCTCGATGTCCAGGTGCTGCGAGGCCCACTCGCGCATTGCCTGCTCGCCTTTGGCCTGCTCGTCGGCGAATGCTTCCTTCAGGGTCTGCAGGTGGACCGACCGGCCGATATTCGGATTCACCAGCGACCAGTTCTCCGGATCGAGCCATGGCTTGGCGCGATCCTGCTGCATTTCACGCGGGAACTCGTAGAGCACCGGCAGGGTCGCGCCCTTGCGCTTGCCGTCGCGGATCTCGCGCGCCTTGATCAGGTCGTCCTTGAACACGCCCGCCGGCGCTTCGTCGCTCTGGGTCGTGATCGTGACCAGGAACGCTTCCGGGAACGGCTGCATGCCCCCGCGCAACTGCAGCATCGCCTTGCTCGCCCTAGCCATCTTGCCCAGCACGTGGAGCTCGTCGATCAGGCCGCCGACCACCTTCTTGCCGGTGACGATGTCCGGATCGAAGGTCATGATCTCCAGCTTCGCCCCGGTTTCGCGGTGAACCACCGTCTTGAGGTGGTCGCGGACATGGAGCTTTTTCTCCAGGACCGGATCCAGGTAGATGGCGCCGGCCAGCGCCGTGAAGGCGTCGTCGGCGGTTTTCTGCACCGGGGCCGTCAGCAGGAACGGTGCCCGCGGCCGCTGGTTCATCAGCAAGGCCGTGAGCATCAGCAGCGCCCCGCCAGTGGTCTTGTTGTTCTTCTTCGGGATCAGCAGGAACAACTCGCGGATGTACCGGGTCCTGGTCACCGGATCCAGGGAGCCGAATAAGGCTCGCACGATGTCGCGGAACCAGTCGGCACCGGCCTCGGCCATCGTCGGCGTGCCGTGGACATCGAACAGCCGCAGCTTGTTGAAGATGCCGACGGCCCGCTCGGCCTCATCCCTGAACAGCGGCAGGTCCGGCACCAGGGACCGGCCCGAGCGCAGCCGATCCTCCCAGTCCGGGCAGGACAGGTCCCAGCTCATTGAACCGGCGTCGTGCCGGGCTTGAGCAGGCTTTCCCACTCAGTGCCCTGGCCGGCCGTGACCGCGTCAGCGGCCTGCTGCTCCTTCTTGCCGACGGTTTTCGCGATCGTCGCCGGTTCGGGCGCCACCGGCGCTGCCGCCGCTACCGGAGCACCAGGCTGGACGGGCGGGGCCGCCAGTTCCGGCTCCGTCGCCAGATAGGCCTTGGCCGCGGAAGTGCTGCCTTTTCTCAACGCGGCCCGGTACTGGGCCTGCAGCACTTCCAGCCGGCGCATCGCCGCCCCCGTGGACAGTTCCAGCGCGTAATGCTTGACCAGCGTGTCGCGATTGATCCCGAGGGCCAGCGCGATGTCCTCGTGCCTCATGCCACCGCCGGCGCCGATCGACACGGTCCGGCGACTGGCCTTGGTCGGCTTGTGCTCCGGACGGCCGCGGCCTCGCTTTACTGGCGATTTATTCGGCATGGCTGGCAACTTTCGGTGGAATTCATCGGAGGGGGGAAAAAAACCTACGCGTGGG
>Ga0075269_10000019_pt1 | contig 31554 bp, 14 predicted proteins | sample SF_Rice_5C_0N_10_FD_69773 | JGI IMG/M metagenome (GOLD analysis project Ga0075269, IMG submission 69773) | Rice paddy soil microbial communities from Twitchell Island, California, USA - SF_Rice_5C_0N_105 | ecosystem: Environmental > Terrestrial > Soil > Paddy field/soil | place: USA: Twitchell... | reverse complement strand
ATAATTAATAATTCGGATCAGTTTATTTCAGGGCAAGACAGTCTTTCAATCGCCAATCGACAATCATAATTCGAAATTCCTTAACGCCTTATCGTTCTATTATAATCGCTGCCGAAAGTGCAGGTATCTTTATTGTACCCATTGTGGATTGTTCATTTTGATCTTCAGGTGTGATAACTTCTAGTTTCCCGTGATTAGGAATATCAACTTTAGCAGTCAATTCTTTATTTGCATTTTGATTTAATACTACAACAGCACGCTTACCTGCCCCAGTTACAAATACTGAATATTTAACAGGAGCATCTGCAGTAACTGTTGCACCCTTAGTATCCTGGAAATCAGCATCCCATAAATATTCTTTATACTTTCGTCGTAGTTCATCAACTTTCTTCCCGTATGCTAATGTCAAAGGATAATCTGATAAGAATCCTTTAAAATTATAAGGCTCATATTCAATTATATACCGATCTAACAAGCATAAGTTTATCATCTGCCTATCATCAAATCCGGTCACTGCTACCATCAAAGGCGCCTGTGGATCAATATATCTATCTACCGCAGTTGAGTTCTCATTAATTCGGAAATACGAGAACGGATAATATTGCATTAACCAATCTTGCGGGCCTTCTCCGGCAAATAGGAAATCTTTATTTACTTTGTCTGCTGCCTCCGTCAATTGCCTACCGACAATCATATCACCATGATAAATAAATCCCGGCGCAGTATATCCATGATCCTTCGCAAAGCTATATTTAACAGGGCCGTGATGACATACTTCATCAAACAACCAGCCCGATGAACCTAATGCTAGTATCTTTTCAAATTCATGCACTGCAATCTTTTGATAGGCAGGATCCAGAAAATCCATTACATCCCTGCGATGATTATTAATGCCTGCCAATTGTGTCGGAGTATAGTAGCTGTACCCTCCCTGCTCATATCGAATGCCGTATGGATCTGTCGCAGCATATTTATAAAGTTCAGTCTTATCCCATTCTGTTGTCTTATCTGCCCAGTTTAGCTTGGCAAATAAAATTATCTTAACACCCATCGCCTGTATTTTTTCAATAGCATCATGAAGCTGCTGCCATGTCCCTAATCCGGGATCTATATTTTGTGCCGGGTCCCCTCCGTCTTGCCCTCCTTTATTCCAGCCTACAAGTTGAATAGCCTTTACTCCATTCTTTGCACACTCTTCACCGTATTTCAACAGTTCTGTATACTTAACTCTATAATCCTGTTCAGGTGAATTAATCTGAAGCTGCTGCCATGAATTTACTTCTTTAACCCAATCTGGTATATGTGCAGGCTTAAACCAGCTTTTCCTCCACTCTTTATATATATCAACACCGGAATGCCAGTCACCATTATAACATTCAACTACTACTGGTGCCAGCTTTGTAGTGGTTTTTGGATGAGCAAATATAAAATGACATGCCCTAAATTCAAGATGAACCGGAACTTCAGCCGAAGCACTGTTTCCACTCAGTGATTTACCCGCTATGTTATCTTCTTGAGGCACTATATTAGTAATTGATGACATGACTCCCGGATGCTGCTCGAATGTGTACTGCATTTGATAGGGCTGCGTCGGGTCTTTCATCTCTACATAAAGCCCTTGCTCAGGTGACTGTATTAAACAGAATAAGCTTCTGAATGAATCAAAAGTTTTAGTGGGATAAAAATCTCCCCAATATCCTTTCTCATTACTAAAATTAGGATATATTTCATCTGATCCAAGATTTCCATACCACGCTGTCCTTACTCTCATAGTTGTATTTCTTGATGGAGAATTTAAGTCACCGAAATATGGATAGTCTATTGTCTCTACTGTCAGCTTTGAATTATTTTGAAGCGTTGCATCAAAAGTAAGTACACCATCATTCAAAACGACCGTAGCTGTAAGTGTCATTGGAAGTACTCCGTCATGTTCGCTCAGCAAATTCTTCCAGACTATTTTCACTTCATTTTCTGAAACCTTTTCTACTTTAACAGCTCTTTGGTTCTGACCTAATATAAAATTATATCTCCTGTTAGGCATAGGAGCAAATATTCTAAATGACATCCCAAGGTCAGGCCTCCTCTCTATTACCCAGCCTGTAGTTTTATTCTCCATTCTTACTAACGAACCGGTATTGGAATCGAATGCAATCATTAGTTTTTTATCCTGTAATACAACTTCTTTCGCAAGTAAGTATTGACTGAATAATAAAGTAATTAAAGTAATTATGGTAAATATTCTTAATATAGAATTATTAGAATTAATCTTCATTTTTATCTCAATTAAATTATTATTTGAAAATTAAAAGTTAATAATCGTATGCTGAATAAAAGTGATATGCCCTGATAAACTTAAAATATTTAATCTATGTTAAAGTATTATAAATGCTTTTAGCCGAAATCAATAATTATTGCTCCATTACAATTACTGCTGACCTTGCTGGAATAATCACCGCCCCGTTAGTTTTAATAGCTTTAGGATGCTCTGGTGTTGCTGTAACCATCTTACCTGAGTTTGGAATTTCAACCTTAGCAGTTATCCTTTTGTTCTCTTCCATATTTATTATTACTACTGCGCGCTTACCAGTCTTGGTAATAAATACAGAATACTTAAAGGAACCGTCTGCAGAAACTTTTGCTCCTTTGGTATCTCTAAATTCAGCTCCCCAAACGTATGCTTTGTATTTCTTCCTCAGCAAATCCATCTTTTTGCCATAGCTTAATGTTAAAGGAAAATCAGATAACTTCCCTTTAAAATTATACGGCTCATATTCAATAATATATCTATCGAGAAGACATAAGTTTATCATTTCCCTATCATCAAAACCATTTACGGCAGCCATAATTGGTGCTTCTGGATCAATATATCTTTCGATCGGCGTTGATGATGCATTTATCCTCGTGTATGAAAGGGGATAAAATTGTGTCAGCCAGTCCTGCGGGCCTTCACCGCAAAATAGGAAATCCCTTTCTGCCGAATCAGCAGCTGCATGCAGCTGCTTAGATAAAAGTTCAGCACCTGCATAAATATATCCCGGCGGATTATATCCATGCCCCTCAGCAAAATTATATGCATGGTTTGGCGGCTGAACACAAACTTCATCATATAGAAATCCCGCTGCACCTAAAGCCAATGCCTTCTTAAATTCACTAGTTGCTATATTTCTATATACTGGATCAAGTAAATCCATCACAGCCATTTGATGATTATTAATTCCGGCTAACTGCGTGGGCGTGAAATAACTGTATCCCCCGCTTTGATATGGAATTCCGTAGGGATCTACTACATCATATTTGTAGAGTTCAGTCTTATACCACTCTGTCGTCATGTCTGCCCAAAGGAATTTATCAAATAAGATTATCTTAACTCCCAAAGCCTGAATTTTTTTGATAGCATCATGAAGCTCCTGCCATGTCCCTAACCCCGGATCCGTATCCATAGATGGATTACCGCCGTCCTGCCCTCCTTTATTCCAACCGACAAGCTGAATAGCTTTTACTCCATTCTTAGCACATGCCTCTCCGTACTTTACTAACTCAGAATATTTTACCCCATAATTCTGCTCCGGCGAATTTATCTGAAGCTGCTGCCATGATGTTACTCCTTTAATCCAATCAGGTAGCTGCGGTTGTTTATACCATGTAGCCCGCCACTTCTTATATAAGTCAACTCCTGAATGCCAGCCGCCATTATAACTCTCTAATACTACCGGAACTAGTTTAATTATAGAATTTGGATGGGCAAAAACGAAATGACAAGTTCTAAATTCTAAATGTACAGGAACTTCAGCCGCATTATTATCGCCGAATAACGGTTTGCCAGGTATATTATCTTCCTTCGGAACTTTGTTAGTTACTGATGATTCATCACCGGGATGCTGCTCAAAAGTATACTCAAGAAGATATGGCTGATTAGGGCTGTTCATCTCAACATATAAGCCTTCCTTTTGTGATTGGATCAAACAGTACATACTATATGTAGATTCAAAAGTTTTAGTCGGGTAGAAATCCCCCCAATAACCTTTTGAATTACTGAAATGAGGATACACTTCCACATTATCAAGATTATCATATCTCATTGAACGAACATGTAATGATGAACCTCGATCCGGAGGATTTAAGTCCCCGAAGTAAGGATAATCAATAGTTTCAATCGTATATGAAGATCTGTTTTCTACCGTAGCACCGAATGAAACCTGGCCATCATGCAGAGTAACTGTCTCTATAAAAGTTATCGGAAGGCCTCCCCCAAGCTCACTTATTAAATTCTGCCACTCAATTTTAACTTCATTATCTGAAACCTTCTCTATCTTTTCGGCTATCTGTTTCTGCCCGTATATAAAGTTGTATCTCCTACTTGGAAACGGAACTAATAATCTAAATGACATTCCAAGTTCCGGCCTGCGCTCAATTACCCATCCAGTTGATTTATTTACCATCCTAATAAGTGAACCTGTATTCGAATCAAAAGCAATAAGAATTTTACTGTCTTGAAGTATAACTTCACCTGCAATGGCAAATTGACTTAGTAAAACAGTTACTAATAATAAAGTAAATATTTTTTTCATTAACTCAGTGAATTGGTCAAAGATTAGATTTAAGTGATTAAATAAAAACATAGATATAATGGAGAAATGGAATGCTAAATTCTTACTCTCAATTATAACTTAAGATAAATTAGATCCTCTCTACTTGTTCTTCATGTATAACCATGATGGTAACAGACTTAGAACCTAAAGCTATATGAGTTGCCTCAACAGTAATTACTCCGGAACTGTCTGGCTTAGTCTTAATCCACACTGCCGCAACTCCTCCGCTTTCCTCTAAATTAAACGGATTGTCACCTACTATTTCTCCGGGGCCTTTTATTTCAAAAGAAACTTTGCCCCCACCATGTAGGCGAGGCTCTCCATACTTGTCTGTTACTTTAAACTCAATCCGCGTTGCATCTGAACCATCTCCGGTTAATTCCTTATCATCTGCTTTCACATAGAATTTATCTAAAGCTGGGTCAGATGAGAATAGTTTAGTCAAAACTAGTTTATTATCTACGTAACCATCAATTCGTAATTCCGGATGATTCTCTCCATCCAAATCCAGATCTACAAAGAAAGGCGGATATTTCAACTTAGAATAATATGATGAATCAGGGTGAAGTGTCTTGTATGCTTTCCCCCCGGTAAATAGCTCCAATCTTTCACAGTTTGAAAATATAACTGAATTCTTACCCGGGCCTTTCGGAGTTTTCACTCCAAAGTCCCAATAGAAATCCGGGATTATAACTGGCCTGTCTTTAGGGCTTATCTGCGATTGATAAAATGATGCACCTAGTTTCGGAACTCTAAATACATCTGCAACACCGGGATATTTTACACTATGATAAGCATTAACAAGGCTACCGTATTCAAATCCGCACCAGGCTATTACTCCGCAGAAACGTGGATTCTTTGCCGCTTCATTGTGTGCCTGTGCATGATATATTGCCTGCCTCTTCTGGAACTCAACGTCACCCGAACGCCTATAATAAGAGCTAAATCCTGCTTTGGGATCATTATAATTATATTGCCCGACAGCCTCTGCCAGCATATATGGGACACCTTCTGCAGGCTTTCGAAGTTCAACCATACCCGGTTTATTTGTATGGTAATCATCATAAGCCAAAACATCCTGATGCCAGTCTTCTTTCCAGGTTTTCATAGAACCACCTGTCATACTTCCTGATGTCGGACGTGAACCATCCAGCTTTTTAGCAATCTCTTTTGTTTGACGGTAAAGCACCGGATCGTTAGGCGTTTCATTTGCCCTTACTCCCCATATTATAATTGATGCATGGTTTCTGTCACGGGTAACCATTTCTCTTGTATCCCGGATAAGAAGATTCTTCCATGTTTCGTCTCCCAAATAACCCCAGCCTGGAACCTCTTCCCACGCCATCAAGCCAAATTCATCGCAAGCATTAAAGAATGCTTCATTCTGAGGGTAATGTGAGCATCGGACAACGTTACAATTAAATTCACGACGTAGTATTTCAGCATCATGCCGCATTACTCTTTCAGGCATAGCATACCCTACATAGGGATAAAGTTCATGCCGGTTTAATCCAAATAGCTGAAGTCTCTTACCATTTAAGAAAAAACCTTCCAATTCAAATCGTGCATCACGTAATCCTATACGTACCTTATATTCATGAACTAGCTTATCATCAATTATCAGCTTCACCAAAACATGATATAAATTCGGCGTATCCACATGCCATAATTTAATATTGCCTAGCTTCGATATTGTAAGCTTTGCCTCTGTCTCACCTATTTTCTCTAATTTCATTTCTTCCTTAGTACTTGAAATTACTTTGTCTCCATCTAATAAGTCGGCTTGTATTTGGATCGGCTTTGGATGGACATTCGCTGCATCTATTGTACATTGTACCTCGATATGCCGGTCTGAATCCAATACTTTTACCGGCTTAGCAAAAACATCACTTATAAACGTCTGAGGGACAGCAATAATATTGACTGATCGGAAAATCCCTCCCGGCTCAAGATAATCAATTCTTTTAGGCCCTTCAGGAGAGCCTTCAGGGGGGACGTTACTCCATCGTGAATCTACTTTTACCGCTAGAATATTCTCTTTATCATGAATCCAGTTTGTTATTTCATAACTGTTAGGTAAGTATCCGCCAAGATACTCAGGTAAATTATGGCCATTAATTACCGGTGTCCTTCCAACCATCACTCCATCAAAATTCAGAAATACTCTTAATCCTTTGCTGCTCTCCGGCATAGTAAAATGCCTGCGGTAAATCCAGACATCTTCCCAGTCCGATGGATCCCAATTCTGCCAGGAAAGCTTACTTACACAATGGGGGATGGAAACTTTAGTAAAATGCTTATCATTAAAATTAGGCTGAAGAGCCTCTGCATTAAACCTTCCTCCGAAAAGCCAATTCTGATCTAATGAATATAAATAACTTGAAATATGAAGTCCTGATTCATTATATAATTGGGCAGTGAATTTGGGTGAAGCAATTGCCTTTGTTACAAATCCTCCAAGCAGTGTAGTAGTTGCAGCCGCTGCTGCTCCGATTCCACATGTACGGATAAAATCCCTGCGTGAAAAATTCTTTGACCCATTCAAGTTCTTATTCATTTCTAGACCTCCTATTATTTGGAAATATTTACTTTACTTTTAGTGTCTATATCAGGTACTTCGGCCGCATCTCCATTCCTTTTACCTATAAATCCGGATTCAACATTATTCCGCTCCAGTTTCATTGCTTCGGATATTTCTTCAAAGCTTAGTTTCTTTTCAGGAGTGATTAAGCTTATAATTACAAGTGAAAGCGCACCAGCTATTGTTGCTGGTATAATAGGATCATTCGTTATTACGTTGTGTATGGGAAGGAACATTAAAATCAATGTCACAACCGGAGTTATAATTAGTGCCGTTAACGCTCCCTGCCAAGTCGAACGCTTCCAAAATCTGCCAAGCAAAATTATTACTCCCAGACCGCTCATTGTCAAAGGCAAGAATTTGATTACAAAATTTACAATGCTTCCTGTATATAGAGCTAATGATGTTGATAGTAGGAATGCAAATACTAATGCCCATCTTGCTGCGGTTACCGAATTCTTGGGATATTTACCTGTTGCCATGGGATAAATATGCCTAACGAAAAATGTTCCAGCCGCTGCTGCATTTCCGTTTGCAGCTGATGACATTCCCGATACTACTGCTACTACAACCAAAGCTGCAAGCCACGGTGGTAATACATTCATAACTAGCCATGGTAAAGTTTGATCCGGAATAGGCAAATGGGGATTAATATGAAAGGTATACATCCCAATTATTCCAATGGTTAATGAAAATATTATTACTATGATACCGGAAATCACCATACTCCACTTAGCCCCTCCTTCTGTACGTGCGCTGAACATTGTAAGTCTTCTACCTGGGTCTGCGATTGGATTTAAGGTTAATACTAATATTAAACTAATTACATTCCATGTCCCGAGCGATTTGGTTCCGAGAAATGAATAATAATCTGCTGGAACGGAATGTTTTAATCCTGACAATCCACCAACCTGCCCTAATGCAGAATGAATTAAAAACCCAAAACCAAAAAATAAGATTAGTGTTTGAAGAACATCTGTATAAACTACTGCTTTTAATCCGCCAGGTATTGATATTATTGCCTTAGCAAAGCCTGTTATAACTACACATATTTTTGGGTCCAGCCCTGTAACGGCACCAAGGACTGCCGCTCCTCCCATGATCTGAACCGTTAACCAGCATAGCTGCGATAAAAACAAAGTAATATTAGAAAATTCAATTATAGGCCTCTTACCTTCATAATAGCATGCAACTTCCTCGCTCAATGTCATAAATTTGTATCGTCGCATTTTTGCAAAGAATAACCCGGTTAATAATGTCCCGAGCCCCAATCCGATTGGATAAGCACTTCCTGCCCATCCATGTTGATATGCTAAACCCGATCCTCCTATTATTACTCCGGTACCTATACACGTTCCGACTATTGTTCCTATAAGCACCCAAAATGGGAGCCCGCGGCCAGCCACAAGATAGTCCGCAGGCTTCTTAACCCGCGACATCATGAAGAATGAAACACCTGTCGTTAAAACGACATATAGAACCAAACCAATTATAATTGCAATATATGTTGTCATTATATCCCTTTAATTTATCTTGATATTATTAGATTTATTTGATGCTCGATAATATTTTATTGTCTTAATAATTTTATTATAGCTGCAGAAGATGCTTGAACTCTTAAATTTAATTTAACGGAATCTTTTATATTAATTATAGACCATCTACCATGCCATAAACTGTCATTAGTTATTTCTGCGCCTCCAAGCGTTATTCCGGTTTTTGAGTAAACATTGTTTTCAGGTGCAGTCAAATATATTACTGAAGCATTATGCCAGATATTTTGCGTATTAATCGTAATATCGATATTTCTTGCTGTGCTACCGTGCTCTTTGTTTATAACTGTAACATAAAGATAGCTTGAATCAAGAACTGCATATGAAGTTAAATTCAGGCTGTCTGGGTTATATATAGTAACAGGTATTACATTACCATGCCCTCCTATATTAAATGCAGCAATACCATAACCCATCGGATTCATCAAAATGTCTCCTTCTGCATCATGTCTGATAGTTGCATTAAACCGCCATTGTGTAGAATGAAAGTTAACTCCAAGAGCATTATGTACTGCCCACCAATGGAGATAATCCAAGGCATACAATGCAGTTGCAAAAGTATTGCTTGCTCCGTCGATACCTTCACTAAAACAATTAGATTCAGTTAATCTGAAAGGGAAACCGGCTTCCAATGTTGGAACACAATCAGCATGATACAACAAAGGATAGTTCACTGTATCCCACTCTGAAGATAACATCATATTGACCACTTCATCTTTTGTTTTATCATTAGTACTTTGTCCGACATAATTATGCTGGGTAAAAAAAGAAATTATCCCTGAATTCTTTTCTGAATCTATAAAGTTTACTGTCCAAGTCTTCCCATTATACCCTGTGTCCTTTGCAAGAGGAACCGGATAATTTGACCCGGTATTTGGTCCCGAGAATTTTGCTCCAGGAACCGAATCAAGTACTGCTTTTGCAAATCTCCTCCACTTAGCAATATATGATGGATATGCCGTGCCGGGTATTCCCGGAGTTGTTTCGTATATTTCAGGATCTTCAATATGATATGAATGCCAGTCCGGCTCGTTCCCAATCGCAAAACAATCTAGTAGCGATCTGTAATGATCCCAGATATATTTTGCGACTGATGCATTGTATTCGGCATTACCATTTGTTAAGCGCAGGGTATATATAACTTTAACTCCTGCAGCCTTTGCAAAGTGGAATAATGCGTCAATATCTTTTAATTCAGGGACTTTTTTAGCATGATCAACTGTTGCACCTCCAATACGAAGACTCCTCAAACCAAGGTTCTTGAATATGGTTAATAATTGATGATCAGTTGAGTCAAATAAATAGCCTTTTACTTCACGGTTACTATATCTAATACTTGATGTTTCGAAGCTTTCGCCTATAAAATCTTTCGGTATAACCCTTCCCGGCTTGTTTAAATCAATAGTTAATGTAACCCTTGATTGAGCTGAAATCGATATTGTAAAAAGACAAATAATAAATAATCTAAAAGTAAACTTCAATCTAATTTTTCCCTTTCTAAATAATAAGCACGCATTTATGCATCCTTGCATGGCTGTATGAAAATAATATTATACATTATCCTTCATACATCGTGATTTAATAAATAATATCTAACTAAAAATATTTGAAATTTCTTTTTGGGATTCAAACTGAACTATAATATCATAACTTTATCATATGTTGAAACCTAAATAACAAAATCTAACCTCTAATAAACCAAACCTTATTACTTCATCTTTATGTATGAAAACGTATTTATCAGTTTTCAAGGTTTCTACATAGAGATTAAACTTACCACTCCCCCCAGCCTCAATCAACCAACTTCCCTCTATCTTTCCATCACCACTGCTGCTGACCTAGCCGGTATCCGAATCGTCCCATCCATAGAAACTGCATCCTGATTTTCCGGCGTAGCTACAACAAGTTTTCCTGCATTCGGAATCTTGACATCTACAGTTATACTTTCCTTCGGTCCCTGATTGATTATTACAACCGCCCTTTTGCCGGCCGATGTTACAAATACAGAATATTTATAATCACCGTCAACTGCATTCCAACCTCCACCCTGCCCCGGTTCATTTGTAGTTAAAAATGTCGGGTAATGATATGGACCAGTACTAACAACAGTCACCCCTTTCGTGCTATGAAAATCTGCATCCCATAAATATTCCTTGTACTTTTTTCGCAATTCATCAATCTTTTTCCCGTAAGCTAGTGTCAATGGAAAACCGCTTAGCTTGCCCTTAAAATTATATGGCTCATAACTAATGATGTATTTGTCGAGTAGGCATAGATTCAGCATTTCTCTATTGTTAAATCCGATTACTGCTGCCATCAACGGAATCTGAGGGTCGATATATCTTTCGACTGGAGTAGTAAATTCATTCGCCCGGAAATATGATACCGGATAATATTGCATGAGCCAGTCCTGCGGTCCCTCGCCTGCAATTAGAAAATTTGGATTGATTGAATCAGCTGCTTCATGAAGCTGCTTTGCCATAGGTACATCTCCAGAATAAACGTATCCCGGAGGGTTATTGCCATGCCGGGAAGCAAAGTTGTAATATACTGGATTGTGTGTCGGCACTTCATCATATAGAAAACCTGAGGCACCAAGTGCTAAAACTTTCTTAAATTCATTCACAGCAATATTCCGATAATCCGGATTCAGAAAATCCATAACTGCGAAACGGCGGTTATTGATAGCTGCTAACTGGGTCGGAGTTAAATAACTATCTCCGGTTCCTTGATACGGAATACCGTAGGGGTCATTAGCTTCATACTTATATAAATCTTTCTTATACCAATCGGTGGTCAAGTCAGACCATGGGAATTTTCCGAACAGAACTACTTTTACTCCCATCTTCTGGACTTCTGCAATAGCATCATGTAGCTGCTGCCAGGTACCTAAATGCGGATCTGTATCAAGACTCGGGTTGCCTCTATCCTGTCCGCCTTTATTCCATCCGACTAATTGAATTGCAGTAACACCATTATCAGCGCATTCTTTGCCGTATTTAACTAACTTGGTATAAGGATATAAATAATTTTCTTCAGAAGAATTGATTTGAATTTCCAGCCAGGAATTTACTTCCTTTGCCCATGAAGGTATTAAAGGCTGTTTGAACCAAGTGGCACGCCACTCCTTATACACGTCAACGCCATCTTGCCATCCACCTTTGTAACATTGTATTACGACCGGGGCTAATTTAAAAGTTGAATTCGAATGAGCATAAATAAAATGACATGCCCTGAATACAAGATGGACAGGTTCCCCATCAATTTTATCTCGCTGTGGAACTAAATTTGTCACTGTAGATATTACTCCCGGATGCAGATCAAAAGTATATTGCATCAAATATGGCTGGGATATATCATGCAGATCAATATATAGTCCTTCTTCCGGTGTTTGGATTAAGCAAAAGGGACTTTTATCCGAATCAAAGGTTTTAGTCGGGTAGAAATCTCCCCAATAACCTTTTTCGTTACTGAAATGAGGATAAATTTCATCGGCACCAAGATTATCATACCACATTGTCCTTACTACCATAGGAGTCTTTCGCGTCGGCGGATTAAAATCTCCGAAGTAAGGATAATCAATAGTCTCGACAGTTAAGTTCGAATTATTATCAAGTATCGCATTAAACGTTAATTTACCTTCATTCAAGCTTATGTCGGCAGTTAATGTAATAGCCAGAACGCCGCCGAATTCACTTTTTAAATTCTTCCAAACAATTCGAATTTCATGATATGTTACTTTTTCTACTTTGACAGCCTTTTGGTTCTGCCCTAATACAAAGTTATATCTTCGGTTAGGAAGCGGTATAAAGAGCCTAAATGAAATTCCAAGTCCGGGCCGCCTTTCAATCAGCCATCTCGGTGATTTACTTTCCATTCGAATTAATGCTCCTGTATTGCTGTCAAACGCAACTAAGAGTTTATTATCCTGGATAGTTACTTCTCCGGCAAAAGCGTATTTAGCCAGTAAGATAGAAACTGCTGTCAGTAAAAATAAAATTCGTAAAGATTGACTGAGAAACGAATTCTTTGCTTTCATTCGAAATTATTATTGGTAGTAAATTTGAAAAGAAACAGTGAAGAGAAATATCTATCGTTACTTAAGAATCGAGTGCATTCAATGCGAATGCATATGCACCTATTGATATAGCTTTACTTGTTCCGATTTTTGTAATGCCGACACCTATACGCATTTCATAATCATATTTGATTTTCTTGCTTGTGCCGTAAACTGCAATCTCCTTTGCCTTCCCCTTTGCAAATTCTAAAATCTGGTTTTCATCCTCAAGATTATAAACAATTGCCGATAGCCTTCTGAACTGAGTTTCATCAGTCCTTATAAAATTACTGTTCATTTCACTTACTAATCTTGGAAGAAAGACATCGGATGCACCCGAAAGCCCGCCGCCTATTACAACAAGTCCATCAATCAAGGTAATAGCATTTGCAATTGCATCCCCCGCCGCTTCAGCAAATTCTTGATAGGCTTTGATCGCTGCTTCCTTATTTCCTTCCCTTACACCGGTACAAATCTCATAAATTTCTTTAGGTGAAGGAGAATCTTCAATATTTATTTTAGCTTCACGTTCAAATACCTTTTTTAATCCGCGAATGCTTACATGCTCCTCAATATAAGTACGAGGGTTTAATTTATCACGAAGCAGCCATATTTCACCGGAACCGGAATTATCCCCTAAAAATAAATTACCATCACGAACGATACCTGCACCAAATCCGGTTCCTAAAGTTAGGCCGAGTAAATTCTTATATCTCTTTATACCCCCTGCTTTTTCAAGTTTTTCATTTATAGAAGGAAGAAAACCTGCAATTGCTTCACCATAAGCATACAAATCACCGTCATTATTTATAAAAACAGGCAATCTAAATTTTTCTTGAAGCATAGGGCCTAAAGCAACTCCTCCATGAAATGCTGGAAGATTAGGCAAATCGCCTATAATTCCATTAGGATAATCTGCAGGTCCCGGGAATGCAAAACTTATTGCTGCAGGACTGTTCTTAAGCTTTGATTTTACCTGACTGAAACCATCGATAATCGAAGTCATGCATCTATCTAAATTATCCGCATTACTCTGTAAAGTAATTTCATTTACAATTTGCTCATTTCCCTGCATTGCAGTAAAAACAAGATTTGTCCCTCCAGCATCTAAGGTCATTACTGTTCTTTTGTCTTCTTTGAAATTCATCATAAAATATTCATCAATTAATTCTAATTAAAGATAAGCCATTCCGGGCACTTTTAATGTCGTATAAATGTCCGTCCTTCCTGACATCAATAAGCTCACCATAAAATCCTCGGAACGTTTTTTCATCATGAAGTAAACTATTTGTCATCAAATCCGGTTGATATCCGAAAAACTCACGGATTATTGATTCTGCAAATCCTCCGCCGTTGCTTGCATTATAAGTTTGACTTGGCAATCCTCCGCTTCCCCGCTCCGCAATCCGAACTGGTGCATCTGGTGTTTTTCCCATTAATTCTCGTGACTGTGAAAATGGGCCTTCATAAGTTGTAGAATCGCACCTATTGAGAAAATTTAATGCATCACTAAATTTGTTAAACTGACACATTGCTGCTATAGTCTCTGCAGGCCAGGCACAATAAGCACCCATAGGACCATGATCCGGCCGATCAGAAACATTAGCAGCAGGATCACTTAAAGATTGTGCACGCATCCAGTGGTCTGTTAAAAGTTCTTGCTCTACAAAATCAGTCATGTCATTTTTCATCTTATCAGTAAGATAGTCGTAGATTGTTAATCCAATAGTTGCAAAATCAAAAACATGCCGCACTTGAATTTCTGTCCCGTCATCATGTTTTGCATACCAAACACCCTGCTCGGGAATGTATAACTTTAATACTGCCTTAAGCAATTGTTTTGCTTCTGTGCGAAGTTCTTCAGCTCGAGATTTATTGCCTTTTGATTCCCAAATGTCAGCAGTCCGGTTCATCATCCATACATTAGCCGCATTAAAAGATGCTACTTCATTGATATAAGTAGGTACACATTCCAAAAGATTTTGAGCCTCGCCGTAATCAGCAAGTGTTTGCCCCGGCCTCACCAGGGATTTCCAATGTGTTGCAATTGAATCTATATGCTGCAGTACTGTTTTACCATTAATCTTTTCTGAAAGAAATTGCTTATCACCAGTAACAGTCAAGTAATCATTCAATAAAATAAATATTGAATAATCATTTGCACTGTACCAGACCCCCTGTAATGTTCCTGTCAGAAATTCTTCAGCATAGCCTTTGTAAATTCCCTTTGATAACCATGAGGTTAAATACTGTTTCATCATTACTGGATCGAGTAATGCAAGGACTGTTGCCCATTCTCGTGTATCCCAAAAGTACATCATGGTACAATTACTCTCGGGTGTATTACTTACATAAACTCTTTTTGCTACCGGAAAACAGGTACGATAAACACTTAAAATAGAAACCAGGCTCATGTAATAAATCCGCTTCATCTTCTGATCGGATGTCTTTAATATTGGTAAATATCCTGAAAAATATGGGTTACCTTTTGTGAACATAGCCGCCCAACGAGCCAGCCAATCTGATTTAACATTTTTAAAAGAAGATTCAAAATGTGCAGCATAGCTGGATGCCAGGCTGTGAACTTCATTCCTTTTCTCGCCGAATGTCAAAACATAATTAAATACTCTGCTGGCTCTTGGATGTAAAGTAATATTCCATATTGCATCACCAGAATTTCTATTTACTACTAACTCGTCCGGCCTTTGTTCAAAGCTGAAACAATTACCTAACTGTTGTTTGACATTTTCAAGAAATAGAGATTTATTCTTATCCAGCTCTTTTGCTTTGAACAAACTTGTGTCTGCATCTCTAGGGATCTTCCAACCCCAATGAATATGACGGGAAGTATATGCTGTTAAATTAATCTTAAGTTGAAAAGTTTGTTCTGCATTACCGTTATTAGCAACTACAATATGGAAAAGCAATCCATCATGATTATATATCATTCGTACTGCAGTTTCTATATATAAATTTTCTGCTTTACCTTTGCGTAGGACTTGATACGGATACCAGCGAGTCTGTTCAAGTTCTGGTTTTTTCCCATCTATGAACAATGAACCTGTCGTACCCCTCATTGTTATCGGAGGAAAACTTAGTTTCCCCACAGCTAATATATCCCGGACAGCTTGAGCAGAACCTTGTGTACTGTTAACGGCCGGTAAAGAGCGAACTAGTGCTGCTTCCTGCCAGGTCCCGGCTAATTCGTCAAGTGAAAGTATATCTTTACTTTGTGCTGTACTTTCCCCAAAGCACGAAATAAAACTTAAAATAAATATCCAATAGAAATATTTATTATGAATTCTTCCGGTAAAGCTTAACTTCATTTTTAATTTATAATTTTGAATTTTTAATTACTAATTATTGACCTTTTCTGCTTCTAATCTTTTTGACTTGGAGGGAATTAAAATCCTTTCTAATTCTTCAAGGCTCTTTCCTTTTGTCTCCGGTACTTTTGTAAGTAAGAAGATCAAGTATATAACACACATAATGCCGAATATTAAAAATGCAGTGCCTCCGCCAAAAACGTTAAGTATATAAGGGAAAGTAAATGAAACTAAGAATACCGCTGCCCAAAGAAATACAACTGCAACCGACATGGCTTCACTTCTTATCCTATTGGGATAAATCTCAGCTATAAAAACCCATGTAACGGGCCCTAACGACATTGCAAAAGATGCAATATATATAAGCACAAAAGCAAGGATCAAATAGCCACCGAATTCATGTAAATAGAATGCAATTGCAAGTATGAATAGAGAAACTGTCATACCGCTTGCACCGGCAATTAACAATGGTTTACGCCCAAACTTGTCTATATATTTTATCGCTACAAAGGTAAATACTAAATTTACTGTACCAACTGCAATTGTCTGCATTAAAGCATTATTTACACCGATGCCAGTCTTGGCAAAAATCATCGGCGCATAATACATTATTGAATTTATACCAGTGACCTGCGAAAATACTGCTACAACAATTCCAATCCATATCAAAGGGCTGATCTCTTTTGAAAAAACCTCTTTCAATGAACCTTTTGCATCTGATGCAATAGATTCTTCTATTGAACTTATCTCACTTCTCGCTTCATCGGTTCCGTTTATCCTCTCCAGTATTTTAAATGCTTCTTCATTCCTGTCTTTCTGAACAAGCCATCGAGGGCTTTCAGGTATAAATATCAATGTTATAAAAAATAACAATGCTGGTAAACCCATTACCGCAAGCATCCATCGCCAATTATCGTCGCCCACATTTACAAGCAGATAATTTGAGAAAAACGCAACCAATATTCCTATTACAATGGTAAGCTGATTAAGTGACACTAAGCTTCCTCTTTTCGCCGCTGGGGAAATCTCAGAAATATACATTGGCGATAGTGTACTGGCTGTTCCTACTGCAATCCCGCCAACAAATCTAAATAAAATAAAAATATATAGATGATCGGATAAAGCTGAACCGATTGCCGAAATGAAAAATAATAGAGATGCGACTAAAAGCGTCTTCCTTCTGCCAAATAAATCTGCTGGCTTGCCGGAAAGGATTACCCCGAAAACACATCCGACAAGCAAGCTGCTGACTGCCCAGCCTAAAGCTATGTCATCTAAACTGAAATATGTTTTAATGAATGGAACTACTCCGGATATTACTGCTGTATCGAATCCAAAGAGTAACCCTCCTAATGCAGCCGCAAATGTTACTAAGATTAGAAATGTATTATTTCTTTCTTTCATGTGATTTACTAATAATATTAAATGATGGTAGTATATTCAGTGCTATAGCTCTTAATCCTAATCGGATTCAATTTTATTGAAACTTTTATCCATATTGATAAATAACTCTTATTTGTAACTTAGTTATAATTTCAAACCACAAAGTTGGTCAAAGTATATAATCATGAATGTAATTGCAAGAACTACGAAGTAGTTCAATGTAAATAGCCATTGATGAAATCCATGGTAAAATAAAACAAGGAACAATCCGAACCACGAAGTGGTTCCATATGCTTGTGAGATATATTCAATTTAGTGTGCTAATAAAATAAATTTCACCTCATGCGGTTTAAATTCTACATTCCCGCTTAAGCTTCGTATCTTCTCCTCTAAAGAATTTACTTCATATACATTAACTGAGGACTTAGATGAAATTAATTTTGAAACATTCAAAGCTGTATTCTTACCGTTTAACTCTCTTAGACACAAAACAACACCATTCCCATCCCATGCTGGCCTTGCGAAAACAAGTAGTAAATCATTTGTGTCAAAATTTAATATAGACTTTGATTCCAGAACCGAACTTTTCCCATCACCTTGCCTAACCATTGCAGTTAATGGTACCCGGCATCCCCAGCCAAAATTAGTTGCAAACTGGATTGTTGTATCACTAGTTGAAGTTAAATCATAAGTCCACCGCAGCCCTCCTTCCTGTCCTGCTCTGAAATTTGTTCCCCAATAATTATTAAGGACATAAGAGTATATATATGGATTATCAATTTGATTAACTTCTTGCCACTTGCCTGTGTTTATATCTCCGAATTCCATTAAAGGGGTTTCGGGGCTTGTAAAAACAATTTGCTCATTGTTACTTCTTAACGATGCAAAATTCTGTACTCCATCCCAATCTGAAGCTGTACCAGGCAGCTGATCTATTCCGGGGCCTACTGTCCCTCCCTGAACTTCAAACGCAAGCCGGCTTTCCTTTGGAGCAAATGGGAAAGCAACATATGCAGCTTCCGGTTCAAATACTTGGAGCTTCTTCATAGAATAAACTAATTGAATTCTTTTCTCTGAATTATATAATCTGATTTCGCATATAACGCCGCTGCTGTCAGCACAACCGCTTATCTGACCAGTAACTTTAATACTCGTCCATATAGGCCCTTGGATTACTTTACCAATTTTAAGATTCATCATGTTCGTTCGCTTAAACAAACTAGGGCTATATTTAACATTATTTGGGCCCCATAACATTTTGCGTTCGCCAAGCCTTTCGTAAATAAACTGTCCAAGCTCCCATGGAGCATTAGCGTCTACAAGCTGTTTGTTGTTTGATTTATCTATAAGACTTATGATTCCGCCTTTTGTCGTATCCACAATAAGCTTATAAAATCTATTCTCAAGTGTACCGGTAAATGTATTCTCGGATGGTTTGCTAGGTTGTCCATCTAAAACATTAATCCTAAATGTTTTATACCCAAATGCAGGTATATCTTTAGCAAATATTTCCCAGTAATATCCTCCCGGGCCTCTTTCAGCACGTTGAATAGAAATCTGGTTGCCATTTCCATCTACGATCTCTAACTTTTTATCAGCAGGTAATATTGAATCATATGCAAAGAATTTTGCAATACCTGAGCGCATATTATTTAAAGTATTAAACACTGTTATCGTAGGAATATTTGAATTGTCGAGAAATTGCCTTAGCAATCCAAATGATTCCTGTTGAAGTATTCCGTTATCCTTAACAGCCGTCCATGCATAAGCGCTTTTTTGATCCCATTGGACAGCAGTGTTCATTGAAAGCGGATCTCTAACACTTTCTGCTGCTCCAAATGTATGCTCATCAAAAAAGGCAATGCTGCTATTTAATGTATTCATTGACTGCAAGGCATCCGGTTCTATTTCAGCACCAAGAATCATTGCCATTGACATCAAACCCTGGTTTGCAATAAAATCAGCTTGCGTATTTCTTACATAAGCAGTTTCCAGCGCGCACGAACCTACTCCATCCGTCCACCAATCAGGCCATGCACGCTGATACGTCGGAAGTTTTGCGGCTTCATTCTTATCAATATAGTCGAAAAATTCACTTATAGTCGAAAGCTTGAGTTTTGGATATTCGAATTTCTTGTTCCATTCCTTTACTAAATCGCAGGCAGTAATTGATGGTGGTGAATCATCAATCCAGTAACCGCTGAATTGGATCATTGTCCTGTCAAATGGATATCCGTTTTCTTTTAATTTATTTAAATAAGGCAGAAGCGAGCCTTCAAAATCATTCATCCCTTTCAATATTCCTAACATGTTCCCCCAATGGTAATGCTCGGCACGGTAAGCAAGTATTTTATTTCCCGAAGGTGATTCCCACCAGAAAGCCGTCGGCTTATCAAACGGCCTGCGAGCATGAGTCCCGTTCTCACCCATACTTAGATATTTTATTCCTGCACCAGTCAAATAATCCACAAGACACCATGCAGCACCATTTACGTCATCCTGCATTGCCGATCTTACTTTTATTCCTTTATCCTTAAAATCTTTTACAACTTTTAGTAAATCAGAAAGACACGATTCATCATACATATCAGACATATTTAGGTAAAGCCCTGTTACTTCAATCCTGCCTTCTTTTATCCTTTTAAGAAGCCTCTCAATCTGAGCTTTAGGGCGAACCCGAAGGTATTCCTGAACAGCCCAGGCAGTCTCACAAGTCCATCTGAACTTCGCATCATCGGGATAATTATCTGTCTTATCACAATAGTCTAATGCATAATCAATATAGCGAAGCTGCTCCGGCATTATTTGACTCTGCGGCTCCGGATAACCGACATCTGTATGTGTATGCTCTACTAAATAGATCGTCCAGTCGGGAACCGGCTTAATTTGTACTTCTTTCTCAATTGTATTCCCATCAAACTCCACTTCTGCTTTTATTAAATCTTGTTTATGTACCTCAGGTATTTTAATCTCAAATGTATTGTCCCCTTTCTTAGCTACGAATCTTTCTTTTATTCCATTACTAAGAATTATTTTCACCGATGATTCTTTAGTAACTTTAGCAATTGATATTCCGATTAGATTATAATTCTCGTTTATTCCCTTCAAGACAGCCGGAAGTAAGCTTACCTCAATTTCAGCCTTATTATTTCCATTAGGCTGAACAATGTATTTGCTTCCAGTTGCAGCTAGACTTTGAAATGTCACAACTTGAATTAAACAAAATAATGTAAAAATAAATTTGCTCACAATAACCTATAAACTTATTTTACCCATGGATTAAATATTATATTAACTATTCCCATCTTCTCTTACAATAAACAAACCATAAACTACAGAAAAAATACATCTCCAAATACAAATTACAATCGAGTGACAATAAATGACAGCAAAGCACAATGACCTGAAGCAAATGACCAATGACAAACTAAAAATGTTCCTTTACCAGGCATTAAATAACTAGCATCCGGATTCAGCCCCGGTCTCCGCTTTTACGCTTTAGTCCTTACAAATGCTTTTATTGTAGCACACCTTTCCCCTTCACTCTTTCCATATGGCCTGATTGTATATTCACCCACACATGCCGGAACAATAAACGTTTCGGCATAATGCACGATGAAAGATTCAAATTTATTTGAGGGGCTTTCGACAATTATTTCTTTCCCTTCAACAAGATTAAGAACATTTACTCCGTCATTCGTATTATGAAGCACTTTCTTAGAAAACCAATGACGTCTTGTCTCAATAAACTCTCTCTCATGTAGTCCTGTTCGTTCTTCAATCCACCCGTCTCCTTCATCAACCTTTACAATTTGATTGACGAGGTTTTTCTTTGTCCATGAAGTCGTTCTGTACCATTGAATAACGTTTTTTCCGTGCTCAATATTTATTGGCCTAGGTTTACCATCCAGTCCAAACCTTCCCCAATCCCATAGTTTAAAAGTAAATATATATGGAGTCGCACTTATCTCCAGCACTACACTGTCTTCGCCTGAGCAATGAACTGTGCCCGCAGGAATTAAATAATGGTCATGCTTTTTGATTTTCCAGGTCTGAACATGTTTTTCAGCATCGAATGGTTTACTTCCCTTTTGAGCTTCTTCAAGCTCTATTATCATTTCCTCAGGCTTTATACCTTCTTTAAGTCCAAGATAAACTACAGCCCCTTCTTTAGCATCCATCATGTAATAACTTTCATCCTGTGTGTAATGAATGCCGAATTTCTCATGTATGTATTCTGTTAACGGATGGACCTGAAGGCTTAAATTTCCGCCTTCCATTGTATCAAGGTAATCAAACCGGATAGGAAATTCATCCCCGAAGCGGCCATGCACAGCTTCACCCAATAATTTTCGGGGGTCATAAAAAACTAAATTGATAGAGGGAATCTCAATTATGCTGTCATTAATTTTAAGCAGCAGGCTTTCTTCTTCAGGCACACAATTAAAACACCATGCAAAATTCGCAACCGATTTATCGAGATTACAAACCTCTTTCATCCACTGGCCGCCCCATGGCCCGGGATCAAAAAAAGGTACTACACTAAATGGTTGTGTTAAGCATTTTTGTATGCCTTCAATAACAACTTTGCCTTCTACAAGTTTCGGTTCGTGACGGTTATTTGTATCAAGGACATAATCCCACTTCCTCATCAGCTTCTTTTTCAGCCTGTCGCATACGCGCCAATCAACAAAATAGCCTTGCTTGTAAAGTAAATTCCAATCCTCTATATCTTTATTATAAACTCCGATATTGCTAACCTCATGCTTACGCATCCGGAGCTGTATTTCCCATCGTGCCATATCAGCATATATAAGCGAATCATATTCTGTAGGGACCAGAGCAGCACCTGTCCCTACTATTAAAACAATACCGCTTTTAACGGAAGAAATATCCCCCCTTGCCTGATTTATCTTTGTATTATCTAAATACGCGTCTATCTGAAGCCTTGTTAAATAACCGAAAATACGGTCATCGGTTATGTCAGGATGTACCATCTCCTTTATTTTATTTTCATCCCAATACAGGCTCTCTGCAATTACTAATAATTCCGGTTTTAATCTATTTGAAAATTCACGGATTATCTCATCTACAAAAACACCTTGATAACACTCAATAACTATAACTTTTTTCTTCTTATTTATTTTTGAAGTATGCGATTCTATTTTAGCAATAATCTCTTCCCATCCGGCGTATACTTTCGAATCCGTTTTAATTTCTATATATGGGAACTTTTGAAAACCTGACATTGACTACATTATTTTAATATTTTATTCTATGATTTAACAATCATTCAATTTAAAGGCATTGATATGATATTTATAAATAACTATATCATATTTTATGATTGGCGTAATCATCCTATCCAATATATCTTTTCCCTGTTACTTACTATTAAGACATTTATCACTTCATCTTTATTAGTGCTAATTTGTGAAATTAGTGTCTTACTTCATCAAAATCATCTTCTTAGTTTGTGCTAAACCGTTTGCTTCTATCCTGTAAAGATAAACACCGCTCGCTAAACCAGAAGCATCAAAATTAAACTTATATGAACCTGTCTTCTGATAACCTTGATAAAGAGTAGCAACAGCCTGCCCGAGTATGTTATAAACTTTCAAAGATACAAATCCGCTCTTAGGTATAGAATAGCTTATGGTTGTTGAGGGATTAAATGGATTAGGATAATTCTGTGAAAGGGTAAAAATGGCGGGCAATCCTGAATTTACTTCAACTCCAGTGTTATTTCCCATTATCTTTACTATGGCTGCGGATGCAGCCGGGACAGTTACATAATAACCGTTCGCATTGACTGAATCAATTGATGACCATTTCCCCTGCCAGCCTGAATTTGTTATCGAAGCGCCTCCAAGCAATACGCCGGTTGTATCTAAGACATTACTATCTGGAACCATTAAATACATAACTGATGCACTGTTTGAATAACCCGGGGCAATAATATTAACCAAGGCATTTCTCATCCCGGTATTATGTTCTTTATTAATTATAGTTAAATAAAGTGCATTTGTATCTGCAACTGCATAAGAAGTTATATTGAGAGTATCAGGATTTGTCATTTCTAGTGAGTCAGCTCTTCCATGTCCGCCTATATTAAAAGCAGCTATTCCATAACCAACTGGATAAGTCTGAAAATTTCCGTTTCCGTCCATATATATAGGTCCGTTCCCTACCCATTGTTTATTGTGGAAATTTACGCCAGCAGCGCCATGAGCAGCCCACCAATGCATATAATCTAAAGAAAAAAGCGCAGTAGCAAAACTGTTGCTTGCACCAGCACGATATCCGCTAAAACTGTTCGATTCGGTTAATCGATATGTAAGACTATCGTTTTGGGATGTAGCACCGCTTGCAGCATACAATAAGGGATAATAACTTTCTACCCATCCCGTAGATAATACCATGTTTATTATTTTACTAACTGAAATACCGGAACCAATATTAGGCGCTCCCTGACCGACATAATTATGAAAGAATATTGACTTAACAATTCCTGTTTTAACTTCATCATTTGCAAAATTCGTTGTCCAAGTAAGCCCATTATATGATGTATTTGTCCCTCCGGGAATCGGATAATTACTTCCTGTATCTGGTCCTCCAAATTTTACATTTGGAGCTGCAGTAGTTATCGATGTGGCAAAACTTCTCCATTTAGCTAGATATGAAGGGTAAGCTGTTCCTGGTACACCGGAAGTCGTCTCATATATCTGTGGATCTACTGTATGATAAGAATGCCAATCCGGCTCATTTCCGATGGAGAAACAGTCGATGTATTTACTATAATTACCCCACACATACTTTACAATGTTTGTATCATCTGTAATATTCCCATTTAACAACCTTACTGAATAAATTACTCTAGCATTAATTTCATTTACAAACCGAAAAAAAGCATCTATATCAGTATTTGAAGGTACTATGTTCATATCTACTGAACCGCCGCCTACACGGATATTCTTTATTCCAAGTTCCCGGAATAAATTGAGAATCTGTTTATGCTGCGGAATTGGCCACATTGTTGTATCATCAAACATATAGCCGTTAGTACCGCCATTACCGCTTCTTAGACTTCCCATTTCTAGACTAATTCCGCTGAAATCATTTGGTATGTATGAACCGGGGCTCTGAGTATAAATATTCAACCTAACGGGGGATTGAGCTAATATAATGCTAGTGGAAATTATAAGTATATAAATTATCGTCTTTATCAATTTCAAAACTCTCTTTATTTAGTCATTTATAAAAAAGTGAACGGAGGATTATAAACTCCGTTCACTCAATAATAATGCTTTTTTTAGTAAATCAAAATTATACTTTATCAGACTCCATCATGATTAATGCAAAAGAGTCCCTGACAAAATATTATTTACTAATACGACATTCGCCGCCTCGTTTTTATTAGTGTTAATTGGTGAAATTAGTGTCGTCATTTAAGCAAAAGCATCTTTTTGGTTTCAGTAAAGCTGCCGGACTCCAGTTTATAAAGATACATTCCGCTAGCTAGTTTTGATGCATCAAAGTTTGCTTTGTAAGCTCCTGCTTTCTGAAATCCCTGATAAACATTCGCAACTTCCTGACCAAGCATATTATATACCTTCAAAGCAACAAATCCGTCTTTTGCGACTGAATAATTTATTACTGTCGTCGGGTTAAACGGATTAGGATAGTTTTGCTCCAGGCTATATGCATTCGGCTGAACTGCATTTACTTCAATTGTCTGTGAATATTTAGCTGTACCGTTATAATCAACTTGATTAAGTCGATAATAAACGCTTCCGCTTATATTCTTATCAAGATAAGAATATTCAGTTAATCTTGTAGAATTTCCGTTTCCTTTAACAAAACCTACTTGTGAGAATATCTTGTTATCAGCACTTCTCTCGATTTCAAAACCCGAATTATTATTTTCAGTAGCAGTTGCCCATTTTAGCAGTACACCATCAGAAGTACTTGATGCTGTGAATGAAGTTAATTCAACTGGTAAAACAAGATTTCCGGTCCCATTAACACCTAAAACCTGAATGGGAAGGATTTGTGGATTTGTAGTATTGTTAATTCCAATTTGGCCTTGAGTGTTCTGTCCCCATGAATAAAGATTGAAATTATTATCCATCAATAAGCAATGATTATGCGCTGCAGATATCTGGACTGGAACAGTACCAGTTGGTAAATTCACAGCAATAATAGAGGAGTTAGTTTTAGTAGTAGTATTATTACCCATTTCACCATCTAGGCCGTATCCCCATGCATAAACAGTATCATTATTACCTATAGCAAGGGAAAAATTACATCCAAGATAAACTTGCTTCCAACTTGTTACTGTCCCTGGCATGGTAATTAATTTCGGACTAGTAACATTACCAGAAGAAGCCAAACACTGGCCATTTCCACTAGAACCCCATAAATATAAATTTCCATCGCTGCATATTGCACCATTATGGAAACCACCGGATAGAGGTGTTACAGCAGTTATACCTAAAGGTAAAGGAACAACCATGGGAGTAGTACGAGCTGTTGAGCCGCCTGAAGTTCCATTACCAAATTGACCATTATTATTTATTCCCCACACATATAAATTCCCATCACTGCCTAAAACCATAGCAGAATTAGCTGCTGCTGATAATTTTGTTACTGTTACCCCTGTAGGTAACATAACTTTTAATGGTGCACTGTGAGAATAAGCATTTGCACTATCATAAGCAGTTGCACCGCCCTGGCCTAATTGTCCTTGATTATTTGCGCCCCAAGCATATACATTTCCATCATTACCAATAGCATAACCAGAGGAATCTCCCGCATCAATTGCAGTCCAGCTAGTTACCCCAATAGGTTTTAATACCATAACCAATGTATTTGAAGCCACCGAGTCGCCATTTCCTAATTGTCCATGATAATTCCATCCCCAAGAATAAATATTACCATCACTTCCGAGTGCTAATATAAATCCACCGCCGGTTGCTACATCCGTCCATGCAGTTACTCCTGTTGGAAAAGCAACTAGAACAGGCGTACTATCTTGAGCTACTTTGGAAGATTGGGAGACTACGGTATGTGGTGTATAATTATCATATCCCCATACATATAGGTTGCCATTTACATCAATTGCACAAGATGCAAATCCGGCAGTACCCATAGAAATTCTTTGAGCATATGAATTTGAACTTAAAAATAACGTTAATATTGAAAAAAGGAAGAAGATTAAAAATACTTTTGATATAAAGCTAGTTTTAAAATAACTTTTCATATTATTCTCCTATTTATATTATATGACTATGACACAGCAAAATTTCCGTTCCCGGTATGCGAAAATTACTGTATACCATAATAATTTAACCGGGATATTTTTACTCTTTTAGTTCAAAAATAATAAATTATTGTAACCATAAAAATTATTTGAATAATAAAAAAGAGTGAACGGAATATTTCATCCGCTCACTCTAATGGAAAAGATTACTTCATTAAGATCATCTTTTTGGTTTCATTAAAACCATTTGACTGTAAACGGTAAAGATAAACACCGCTTGATAATTTTGAAGCATCAAAGTTAGCTTTGTAAGTTCCAGATTTCTGGAATCCTTGATATAGGGTTGCTACTTCCTGGCCAAGAATATTATAAACCTTCAACGAAACAAAGCTTGATTTCGGTACAGTGTAATTAATTACCGTCGTTGGGTTAAATGGATTAGGATAATTTTGACTTAAACTGTAGCTAGCAGGAACATTACTGGAAATTTGTTCAACTCCCATTAATTCCGGGAACCAGTTCAAATCGCCTAATGGTTTCCCATCTGTACCTGCAGTATAAAGTGTTGTATTTGAGTATCTCAAATTCTCCGATACTGGATAGGCTAAATTGAACGGATCAGCAGCCATTTGACTCCAGCGAAACGCACCAACTGCTTGTGCAGTCCAGATTAAGTTTGCGAATTTTAAACAGCTATCTACTGCTGGATTTACAAGTGTAGAAGCAAATCCTGGATCGACGCTATCATTATTGGCCTCAGACAAACCTGGCCACTTTGTTTTATCATTAAACATTAATTGGGTTTGCGCATTCATCCAAATTGGAGGTGTTATTAAACCAGGATGATGAGCTGCTCCAGTATCAGTAACAGTTTGCCAATAAGTATACATAGCTTGCGGCCAACAATATGCATTATTCTTTACAACAATATTTCTTCCTGCTTCAGTTTGACTATAAGGAGGATTAAGCAGTGAGCTTAATGTATCAACCATAATTACACCAAAGCCTTGGTGAGCTGCATTAGCACCGCCTGATTTAATATAACTTGAATCAGCACCATGAGCCATTAAACCATAAAATATATTATTGGTAAACGTTGCATTGGTAAGCTGCTGTGCTAAAAATGTTCCGCCTATTCCGAGAAACATTGTGTTATGATCGAACTTCAGATAACCAATATATTTTGGCGATCCATATGCAGCACGCGTTACACAGAAGAATGTATTGTTTTGATATATCAACGTATCTACAATAGCTCCTCCGTTTGACCATAGAACTGAGCCGCCCTGCCAGAATACACTGGTTATATTTCTGAATTCATTGTTCGTCGCAATGAATTTAAAGTGATCACCGTTATTAGTAAACATATTACCGCCAAAGTTCTCATAGATACAATGGTCTGTGTTTACAGAAACTCCACCAGAGTGAGTTACAAGAATAACGTTCGGCCCCTGGTTCCCATCAGTACGTGTCGATAAGAAATAAAGATCCTTAAACGTAAAACTAGATAGGGTATCCCCTATAAAAAATTCAGGAGCAGTTGAATTATCCGGGTTAGTATAACATTCAATTAAAGGTATCTTACCAGTAATTGGATTTTTCTTACCAATAATTGTAAGATGATATTTTGCTTCTATTGGAGCAGCAAGAAAATATGTAGAATCTACCGAACCCGTTTGCTGAAGAACGTAAACACGATTAGGATTATTACGCTGACCGGTTGAAGTTGTGTCCCCATTTATGAAGTCATTAATAAGCTCTCCATTTGAGGCGCCTGGAGGATTTGCATAAACTGTCACTGTATCAGGTGCTTGTGCAAACATCTGATTAGGTACTGTAACTAGCACCATTAATGCGATTATTATAACCGCTGTTAGTGTTGTTTTCATACGGACTGTCCTTTCTATTAGTTGATGTATGATTGTTGTTTATTTGAAGTGATTTTAATTACTATGAGGGTATAATTTTGCTAGCCGTATTATCTGCAGCTAAAGACATGTAAAATTTTTATAATTTTTATTATATTATAAAGTAAAGCTGCCTGTAATTAATAAAGTACTAAATTAAAATATTATTCAGTTTCTCGTTTATCCCAAATTTTAGTTTCTTATAAACTCCAGCGCAGTCCAAGATCAGCTGTTAATCCGTAATCTTGAGCTGATGTCGGGAAACCATTTCCCTGTATTAAATAAATATCATTTTCACTATTTAGATTATTTATGTCAAGATAGGCTTCTATTCCAAACCATGGTAATTCTTGTTTAGCTGTAAAATCCCATCTTAAATAAGTTTTCTTACTTGACTGAAATTCTTTATAAACTTGGCTAGAACCATTATAAACATTTGCCTGATAGATCATTGAAACTCTAGTTGAAAATCCTCTATAGTCATAACCTAATGATAGGTTAACAACATCATTTGGTTGATCTATCAATTGTGCTGTATAAGATGTATCAACGTATATAGGATAATAATGAGGATAACCAGTATTTCTCACTATTGTTACAGGATATTTAGCACTTGAAAAAATATGTGTATAATTAATATTCATTACTAAACCCTGTAATGGATCCGGTAAATACCAAAAATGAGTTTGCCAGTCAAACTCTATTCCCCACAAATTAACTCGAAACGGATTATTTATGGAAGTATTGATTGAATAATCTTTTGCATAAGTCGGAACTCCAGGATAGGCTGAAGGGTCAGTGATGTATCTTTTTCCTGTTCCGAATATCAAATTATCTATTTGTTTTAAAAATCCACCTGCAGTAAATAAACCAATACTATTATCATGAAATGAAATTTGTGCATCATAATTTTGTGAATGTGCTGGCTTTAATAAAAAATTATTCCAAGTAATCGAGTTTGTATATATATCCATTTTAGGTGTAATAGCATTATAATCAGGATAAGTAAGTGTGTTATAATATGCTAATCTTACATCCAAAAATGTAAAAGGCCTATAAATTAAATTAGCGTCCGGCAGCCAATAATTATGAACTAAAGTCATTGTAGTATCCTGGTGAGGTATAGGATTTGGATACATCGGGGCATTACTTGCATTATAATATCTTGGAGCTTCATAGACCGTAGTAAGCCCCTGAAACCTTACGCCTGGGATAAATGTTATTTGAGAACCAATATTAAAAGTAGCCATTACATATCCAGCGCTCCGATATTCTTTACCGTAGTAATCATTTATACCCGAACCTAAATAATCCGGAGAATAATCTCCGCTCACGGCACCTGGCTTACCAAGTCCAATATTTCTAACGATTTCAATTGCTTGTTTAATCAGTGATAGGTTTGTACCCGGTCCCATTGAATACTGCCCATTTAAAAAATCACCATAACTGAATGAAGGGTCCATAAATGCATTTATAGGCAAATTCTGTGTTCCGTTAGGGTTTATATTATATGGGGACTTAGTCATCCAAGGAAATACTGCAAGGATTGCTGCACGTGCATCACCATTTCCCGGATAATAAAGTGTACCGCTACCATCATCGTAATTATAGTCTCTATAAGTGTATTTGAATTCACCACCGGATTTAAATATACCGGTTATAAAATCTGAGAAGGTAATACTTTTCTGAAAATCAATAGAACCTTTTAGATCTCTTTCTCTTGTAAAGCTATTGCTTGTATTTATTCCATTAAATAGCAAATTGGTAAGCGATATTTTTGTAGTGCTTTGCTGTGCCACTTGGATTGGACCAAGTTTAGGGGAGATTGTCCCGGTTCCAGCAGAAGCTTGGGTGAAACTCATACTCCAATTATCTGGGCTAACATTCTCAGAATATGAATGTGAGAACCGGATATCCATATCTGTTGAAAGAAAAGTTTGCTTTAATTCAATTAGATTGACCATCGTGTTCAATGTGTTAGTCGATGCGCCCTCTCCGAAGTCAATAGAATTATTGGGAATACTATAACTTTGGCCTCTCGATTCATTGTTTGTATTGCTTTGGCTAAACATATTCATAAAGTCAATTTTACCTTGTGGCAACTTATAATCCATTACCAGAGTACCATCATATCTGTATCTATCCCTTGGATTAAAGGTAAGGTTTAGACTACTTGTTTGTATTTGATTTGGTAAATAATAACTTGGGGTTTTGTTTGCAAGTTCATAACTAGCTCCCAATTCATCATCTGTAAGGTTTACTCTTTCTATTATTCCTTCAGCAAATACACCAAAACGGTCATTGAAAAATCTATTTTCAACGCTAGCAACGAATTTATAATCATTTGCTTTACTTAAAATACCTTTATATCCACCTTGAGCAAGGAGACTTATTTCCGGAATGTTATTAGGTGTACTCTTTGCTTCTCTTAATTGAAAGTTAACAACTCCTCCTAAAAATGCAGCATCCATATCAGGTGACGCAGTTTTAAAAACTTCAATTCCTTCAAGCATATTTGAGGAAATCATACTTAAATCAGTCCCTCTATCTCCAGCATCAGTCGCTGCCATTTGAACACCATCTATCATAATAGTGTTATATTTGGGCTGTAATCCTCGTATTACTACTCCATTGCCTTCGCCGCCGGATCTAACGATTGAAACTCCCGGAAGTCTACCAACAGATTCAGCTGCATTTGCATCAGGCAATTCCTGAATTCTTGCCGCAGAAACAACACTTACAATTTTATCTGATGTTAATTGCTGATTTATCGCAGCATTTTGCCCGCTTGCCTGTGCAGTAACTACTACTTCTTTGCCGGTAACTCCTACCGGTTCTAGTTTTAAGTTTTCTACTAGCTGCTGCCCCTCTTTTATTTGAACATTTATAGTTTCGG
>Ga0075269_10000018_pt1 | contig 31913 bp, 24 predicted proteins | sample SF_Rice_5C_0N_10_FD_69773 | JGI IMG/M metagenome (GOLD analysis project Ga0075269, IMG submission 69773) | Rice paddy soil microbial communities from Twitchell Island, California, USA - SF_Rice_5C_0N_105 | ecosystem: Environmental > Terrestrial > Soil > Paddy field/soil | place: USA: Twitchell... | reverse complement strand
TCATATCTTATATTAAAATTCTATTATAGGATGGCTATCCTCAAGGTAGGAGGCCATCCCTTTTTTCTCACCTATAACATAACTGCAATATTTTTATTAAAAGTATAGTTAATGATTAAGAGGGAATAGTAGAGAGAATTTAAATCTTTAAATATTCTTACATTAAAGGAAATCGGAAAAAATAGTTAAAAAATATACCGGCAAAGAAAGTGAATCCCCAAGAGACTATATTTATTTTAAAAACCTATTGACAAATAGGAATTTGTTCCTTATGTTTAATTAGTTAGTTTACTCGACCAACTAATTAAGATTATAAATATAATAAAAATTTCTAATGAGTTCTAAAACTTTAAATAAAATAACAGGAAATGCAAAAGTAGTCCGCGGAATTAACCGGGCAATGATATTAAATATCATAAGAGAGAAGCAGCCTATTTCACGGGTCACCATAGCCAGGCTAACCGGGCTTAATAAGAGTACTGTTTCCAGTATTATATCAGAACTTCTTAAAGAGGAATTAATATATGAGTTGGTTAGTGAAGATCAAAATATAGGAAGAAATCCATATAATCTTTATTTGAAATTAGATAAACACTATATAGGGGCGATAAATATTGATTCCTCAATTACACGGTTTGCCATAGCAGATATTGACGGCAGCATAAAAGGAAAATCAGAGATTGAAACCGATTCTTTAAATGCAGAGAAATTTATTGATAAATGCATAACAGAAATTAAGGATTTGAGTAAGAAATTACACATAACACATCTTGAAGGCTTAGGAGTAAGTATAGCAGGTATTGTTGATTCAGAAAATCTCTTAGTAAAATTTGCACCCAATTTAGGATGGGAAGATTTGAACATTGGCGAATTATTAAAAAAGAAGCTTCCAAATGTTAAACACATTTCAGTAGGTAACGACGCGAAGTCATCTGCGCTAGCGGAATTATGGTATGGGGATCATGAATTGGATCTTTCAAACTTTGTTTTTCTTTCAATTGGACAGGGAATAGGTGCGGGGATAGTAGTAGAGAATAAATTACTTAACGGTGAATTTCAAGCATCAGGGGAATTCGGGCATATGGTAATTTTTGAAGGCGGTGAGCTTTGTAAATGCGGGAACAGAGGATGCTGGGAAGCGTATGCATCTGATAAAGCTATAGTTAATCAATATTTGGCAAAGAAGCCGGGGAAACTTGAACACTCGGTTGACTTTATAGCTCAAGATATCCTTGATTTAGCTAAAAATAATGATGAAACTGCAATAGAAATATTAAAACATACAGGTTATTATTTAGGTTTAGGAATTACTAATATTATAAAAGCTATAGATCCGCATGCAATAATTATAGGAGGGAAAATAACCCAGGTATGGGATATAATATACCCTGAAATAATGAATGTAATTACACAGCGCGCCTTTTTTGGGAAAAAGAAAAATATAAAGATACTTCCAACCACAATTAAGGATGTTACACCCAGATTGAAAGGTGCTGCAACTCTCGCAATAGAAGAAATCTTCGATGGTTTTAAAATAACAGCATAATTTATTGTTTGTAAAAAATATTTGCATTATATAAAAACTGCAAGTTTGGTTAGTTGGTTCAACCAACTATATATTATTTAAAATAATTTTAATGTATAAAGAATAATGATAGATATTAATAAAAAGTCAAAGATGGCAATTGGAATCGACATTGGTGGGACTAATACAGTTATAGGATTTGTTGATTTTGATGATAAGATAATTCTGGAAACTTCATTTGAGACACAAGCAGATCGGGGAGTTAATGAATTTGTAAATCTATTAAAAAAGATAATTGAAGAAGAGTATACAAAAATAAATGATGTTTACAAATTAAGCGGAATAGGGATAGCGGCACCGAGTGCCAATTATCTCAAAGGAACAATTGAAACTGCAGCAAATCTCAATTGGGGAACGGTAAATATAGTTGAAAAGATAAAAGTCCATTTTGGTGTACCCGTTGTAATAATAAATGATGCAGATGCAGCTGCATTGGGCGAGCATAAATTCGGCATTGCTAAAGGTATGAAGAACTTCATAGTGCTCACATTGGGAACTGGATTAGGAAGTGGAATATTTATTGAGGGGCATCTTATGCTTGGAGAGAACGGGCATGCAGGAGAACTTGGGCATACAATTGTTGAATCAAAGGGCAGGGAATGCTCATGCGGACGCTATGATTGTTTAGAAACATATGCATCTGCTAATGGATTAAAACGGAGCGTGTTTTATTTCCTAAGTTATTTAAACGAACAAAGTGAATTGAGAGATATAAGCTACAACCAACTTACAGGAAAGATGATAAGTAATCTAGCAAATAAAAAGGACCCTGTGGCATTGAACGCATTTAATTACACCGGAGAAATACTAGGAAAGTCCTTAGCAAATATGGTTATGCTTTTTAATCCAGAAGCAATTATATTATTCGGCGGACTTGCCGATGCAGATGAGCTATTATTAACGCCTACGAGATTTTATTTTGAAAAAAACCTAATGACGGTTTATAAAGAGAAAGTGCATATAATAAAATCTGAATTACAAAGCGGTAAAGCCGCAGTTCTAGGTGCTTTTAGCTTTATAAAAGACTTATTAACAGAAGAGAAATTAATTACCGAAGGAGAAAGGTATGAATAGAAAAATTACAGTCCTGCTTATTATTATTTTAATATCCGGATTCATAGACGCGAAAGTTTTTGCCGCAGGAGCAAATATTAGCGGAACGGTAAAAGATGCTACAACAGGAGAGCCGCTATTCGGTGCTAACGTCATAATAACAGGTACAAGTTTTGGCTCAGCTACAGATATAGACGGTAGGTACACTATCAAAAGTATTCCCTCCGGCTCATACTTAATACGCGCTTCATACATTGGATATAAAGAACTTAAAGTAAAAGTAACAATTAAGGAAGGTGAAAGTTTAGTTGAAAATTTTAAATTAGAACCAGTCGGGGTAGAAGGACAAACTGTTATTGTAACAGCACAGGCAAGTGGGCAGACACAAGCTATTAACCAGCAGCTTTCATCAGATCAAATTGTCAATGTGGTATCAGCGGCAAAAATTCAAGAGCTACCGGATGCAAATGCGGCTGAATCTTTAGGCAGGCTGCCTGGAATTTCAGTGCTCAGAAGCGGAGGTGAAGCAAATGAAGTTGTAATTAGAGGGCTGGCTCCTAAGTTTAATCAGATATTAATAAATGGTGTCCAGTTGACGTCTTCAAATCCGAATGATCAGAGTGTAGACTTAAGCATGATATCTTCCAATATGCTTGAAGGAATGGAAGTAAAAAAGACCGTCACGCCTGATATGGATGCCAGCGTAATTGGCGGTGTGGTAAATCTTGAATTAAGAGAGGCACAAGTAAAAATACCCGGAGTGCCTGTATACGGCATAATTGTTCAAGGAGGCTATAACGGATTAGAAAATGCATATCATAAAATAAATAATTATAAATATGTCGGCAGTTTTGAAAATAGATTCTTTGACGATAAGTTGGGAATATTTGTTCAAGCAGATATTGAAAGGAAAAATCTTACCTCTAATCAGATGGGGGCTTCATATGAAAATGACGGCGACCAAATACCTTTATATTTTACTGACGGACTAAACTTAAATAATATACCTAGAGATAGACAAAGATATGACGGAGCTTTAGTTCTTGATTACAAATTACAGGATGGTACAATTAAGTTTTCTAATTTTTTAAGCACAGGGACTACAGATGAACAGAACAGAGGCGAATATTTTGGAATACAAGGCGGCCCCGGAAGCAATCTAATTAATTACACATTAGGTTATGCAAATTCAAGACTAAGTGTAATTACAAATGCAATTCATTTTAAATATCAATTGCCTATTTTCCATGTGGATGCAATGATTTCTCATGCCTATACCGAGACTAAAGATCCGAAAGATTGGATTGCGACTTTTATTCAAGGATCAGCCGGATTAGGTGGATTAAGCGGGCAACCGAACTTAGACCCAATAATTATTCCACGAACTGCAGTTCCGGATTCATTTAAATCATTTCTCAGCAATATTGCAAACACGAGCAGTTTCTCAGGTGCGAGAGCCTTAGCCGCTTCTCTTGATTTAAAATTTAACTTAATTCTATCTGATGAAATTACTTCGGAAATTAAATTCGGGGGGATGTATAGGTATCAGACAAGAACGTATAATTATAATACTACAGGAACTCAAGGGTTTTCGATACAAAGTGCTCAGTATGTAGATACTCTTATTGGGTTACATTCACTTGGTACAACGAAATGGGGGACGCAAATACCAATGGCATACTTTCTTGACCCGACTTATAGCTATGGGAAATTACTAGGAGGGAGTTATAAGATGAATTATCCTTTAAACTTTGCTATGCTTTCAGATCTTGCCAATTACTTGGAACAGAGTGCCGGAGTAATATCAAAATATGCCCCTTTATCATATTTCAATGACCAGGCACTTTCGACAATGAATAATTATACCGGGAATGAAATCCAAAGTGCTGCATATGTAATGGCAACAATAAATATTGGCCCTTCAATCACAATAATTCCTGGGATTAGGTACCAGAATTTACAAACTTCTTACACTGGTGTGAGAGGATATCAAAATACAGCTTCTGATCTTGGCGGGGCTTACACACATTATGATACTACTGCTGTTGTTAATCACGGCTACTGGCTGCCTGATATAAATATAAAAATTAAGCCTTTAAGCTGGTTTGATATACGCCTTTCATATACAAATACATTAGCGTATCCAGATTTTAATGCGATAATTCCAAAAATTAATATGAGTTCAACTGAGCAATTTATTACATGGAACAATTATAAAATAAATCCGACCCGTTCGACCAATTATGACTTATATATTTCAATTTACAATAATGAGATCGGTTTATTAACATTAGGCAGTTATTTAAAACAAATCGATGATTTAATTTATCCTTATACGTTTTATGTGTCAGGTGAGCAAGCAAGGCAATATTTCCCACCGCAATATGCGGATAATTCTCCTACACCAAACGGTACACCACAAATATCAACATTTATAAATGATCCTAGCCGAGCAATTGATTATGGATTAGAATTTTCCTGGCAAACTCATTTTTGGTATTTGCCGCATCCATTTGACGGGTTAGTTCTTGATGTTAATTATACACATGTATATTCAAAAGAAACATATTCATATTCAAAACTAAAAAAAGTAGGCAGAACGGTTGTTCCTTTTGATACTTCCTACACTGATAGACTATTATACCAGCCAGATGATATAATAAATTTTTCATTAGGGTATGATTATAAAGGTTTTTCTATAAGAGTTTCGATGATTTATCAGAATAACATTTTTGCAGCAACAGCTTTTTATCCACAGTTACGGACTACAACTGCAGCTTATAGGCGATGGGATATTTCAGTTAAACAGGATCTGCCGTGGTATGGAATCCAGTTATTCGGAGATATAAATAATATCAATAGCGAAACAGATGTTAATGTAATACAAGCTCCAACCGGGGTTCCTAACGCAATGCAGGATTATGGATTGACAGCAGATTTGGGGCTACGTGTAAAACTATAATCGAATGTCGAATTGATTTAAGTAATTATCTAAATATATGAGAGAATCGAGACAGAGAATGAAGGAGGTGAAGAAATATTTCTATTGTGATTCATCGTAATGTAATCAAGGTTTTCCTAAATAATACAAAACTAAATAATTCATTTATATAACAAATTGAAAGGAGTACTTTCATGAAAGCTTTATTCACCACAACATTAGTGTTGGCGATGCTGGCAATTATTTGTACATCGGACAAATCTCTGGCGCAAAGCGGAACACTTACTGTTTATGCTAATGGGCCGACAATTGACCAAGTGATAAGTAATGATGCGACAAATGGTATACAAAAACACGCTGTATATCAGCTAGTTTCCCGTGACACGACTTATTTATTAGATGCTACTATCACGCTCAAATCAGGTGTATCTATTGTTGGAGTAAAGGATCCAGTTACTGGAAAACTGCCATGTATTGAGGCTGATATTCTTACAAGCGGGCAAATACCAGGAATTTTCTTTACACTTACCGGGCAGGGTACAAGGGTTACTTTGAAAAACCTTTACTTACTTGGAATTGCCCCTAATAGAGCAAACAATACAGGAAGCGGACAAGGAGTACAGGTTTCTGCTGACAGCATCAGTCTAACGATTGATAATTGTGTATTTGATTATATGGCTCAATTTGAAATTGGTTATAGTTCAAACTGGAATAATTTTTATATAACAAATTCAGTCTTTAGAAACGGTGTAGATGTAGCTTCAGCATATTATGTCCCTGAACTACTTCGCAGTCAAAATTATAACGGTGCATGGAGTACCGATACTATTAACATTAATAACAATACATTAATTGGAATTGCAATGGGACCAGTAGTAACTACCGGGATAACTCACTATTTCAATTTTTCACATAATGATGTACTATTATCTACCAAATCTCCTTTATGGTCAGAACAAGTTGTTAATGCAACAATTGATAATAATATTTTTTATGATACCTATGCAACCGGTGTAACCCATACCGAATATGCTGGCGGTTGGGATGAAATCCGTCCTCCAAGAATTCCTGCTATAATAAGCTTAACCGGCCTTGACTCCACTAAGGCAGCAATGCTTTTAGGACATGCTAGAAATAGCTCGGCAGATTCACTTGCAGCGGAAGCATTAAGAAAGGTTGAAATAAAAAATAATGTATATTTCTGGTCTACTACACTTACGAACTGGTGGAAAACCTGGAACGATACCGCAACTACAGCATTCGACTCAATTTACACACCTGTATTTATGAATTCAGAAACACAATCTATGTTTAGCAATACTACAACATGGCCTAATTTTGATCAGAGTGGTAATCAAAGTGTTGACCCCGGATTTGGTACTACTATTACTACAGATGCGCTTAACGGGACTGATACAACATATGGTGTAGGTTTATTAGCTTATATTGCTGCGGTAAGGGGTGGTCAAGGTACAACCCAAAGTTATGCGTATCAAAAGACGATTGTAGGAACCAACGCTGATTGGACACCAATATGGCCTTTGCCCGAAAGAAATGCATTGGTATATTCAAATCAAACATTAAAAACAGGTGCTACGGATGGAACAGCTATCGGCGATACCAATTTCTCTGCTTCTATAACTGCTGTTGAAAGTATTCCAACTACTATCCCGAATAAATTTGAACTTTACAATGCATATCCGAATCCATTTAATCCATCTACTAACATTAAATTCAATCTAGCTCAAAATGGAAATGTAAGCTTGAAGGTTTACAATATGGTTGGCCAGCTAGTAAGAACAATTGTAGATAATATTTATTCGAATAAAGGAGAGCATGAATATAATGTTAATATGGATAATTTGAGCAGCGGCGTATATTTTTATACATTAACTCAAGGTGCTCAAACCATAACAAAGAAAATGGTTTTATTAAAGTAATTTCATGAGTAAACGGTTAATTCAGTAATCGCTCCTAAATCAGCCGGGATTGTATGAAACAGCATTCCCGGCTGAATTTATAAAATATTGTTGGGGAATTCAAATTAAAGAAATCATAAATTAAAATTACATATCAATAATTTTATGGACGAGAAACCCAAGAAGAAAATCAACCCGGCATTTTGGGTTCCTACACTATATACAGCCGAAGGATTGCCTTTCGTAGTTGTAAATGTTGTATCTGTTCTGATGTATAAAAGTTTTGGGGTTTCAGATGCGAAGATAGCCTTCTTTACTAGTCTAGTTACAATACCATGGGCATTAAAACCGTTTTGGGGGCCTTTGCTTGAAATGTTCAGGACAAAAAAAGATTTCGTACTTGCTACTCAGTTTTTTGGCGGAGTAAGCTTCGGTTTATTAATATTAGCACTGCAGCTGCCGTCATACTTTGAATGGACAATAATTTTCTTCGGAATAATTGCATTGAATTCTGCTATACACGATACAGCTGCGGACGGTGTTTATATTACAGTTTTAAATAATATCGAACAGGCTGAATATGTGGGCTGGCAAGGTGCGTTCTATAATGTCGGAAAGATATTATCACAAGGCGCCTTTGTATTATTAGCAGGGGTACTTGAGAAAAACATAGGAGTAAAACCAGCATGGACCATAGTCATGGGTTCATTCGGTGCTATTCTTATTTTAATGAGCTTTTATCATTTAAGGTTTTTACCTTCAGGAGGTAAGGCGAAAAACGTTCACAGTATTAAAGAAGCATATTCAAAATTCTTTGATGTAGTAAAAACCTTTTTTGAAAAAAAATATATTCTATGGGGAATAGCATTTTTAATTTTATATAGGTTTGCTGAAGGACAGGCGGTAAAGATAGTCCCTTTATTTATGCGAGCCGGAAGAATGCAAGGCGGTTTAGGGTTATCTACTGAAGATATCGGAATACTTTATGGGATTTTCCCTCCATTAGCTTTTATACTTGGTTCAGTACTTGCAGGATATTTTACCGCAAATCGAGGTTTAAGGAAGTCGTTGATAGTACTTTGTGCGTTTTTTAATATTCCTTTTGCCGTATATACTTACCTTTCAATTTTTCAACCAACAAGTTTTTTTGTAATAAGCATATCAGTAATTTTTGAATATTTCGGTTATGGATTCGGATTTATAGGATTAACATTATACATGATGCAGCAAATAGCTCCCGGAAAATATAAAATGGCACATTATGCTTTTGCTACATCATTAATGCAGCTCGGCTTTATGATACCCTCAATGATCAGTGGATTTATAAGTGATTTCTTAGGGTATGAACATTTTTTTATTTGGGTTATGATTGCAACTATACCTTCTTTTTTAATTACATGGTTAGTTCCCTTCAGAAAGATTGAAGAAGAAATATCATTGGTAACTACTGAAGAACAATTAGTTGATTAAACTATTAAAATGATTGGAGTTTATAAATGCGTTACGGTTATTTTGATGATAAGAATAAAGAATATGTAATTGAACGTCCTGATGTACCGGTATCCTGGACCAATTATCTTGGTGTGAAGGATATGTGTACTGTAATTTCGCATAATGCCGGCGGATATTCTTTTTATAAGTCCCCTGAGCATCATCGTATTACTCGCTTTAGGCAGAACGGAATACCATTAGACCGTCCGGGGCATTATGTATATATTCATGATGATGAAACCGGTGAGTACTGGTCAATATCCTGGCAGCCCGTTGGTAAAGACTTTGCGAAAGCAAAATATATTTGCCGGCATGGATTATCTTATTCGAAATTCCAATGTAATAACAACGGAATAGAAGCAGAACAGCTTCTCTTTATTCCAATAGAGGATGATGTAGAATTATGGGATGTTAGAATCAAAAATAAAAGCGGAAGACTAAGAAAATTGAGTATATTTTCTTATTTGGAGTTTTCATTCCATAATATTGAAATAGACAACCAGAACCTTCAGATGAGCTTGTATGCAAGCGGTTCTAATTATAAAGAAGGAATAATCGAATATGATTTCTTTTATGAACCATGGACTTATCATTTCTTCGCTTCAAGCTTTAATCCGGACAGTTATGATTGCGTCCGAGATGCATTTATAGGGAATTACAGAACGGAAACAAATCCAATTGCAGTTGAAAATGGAGGATGCAGCAATAGCTCGGAGTTAGGAGGAAACCACTGCGGTGCCTTGCATAAGAAATTATTGATGAAACCAGAAGAAGAAGCGCGGCTAATATTTATGCTTGGAGTTGGATCACGTGAAGAAAAAGGAAGCCTAATCAAACAAAAATATTCAGTATTAAAGAATGTTGATAACGCATTTAGAGAATTAAATAATTACTGGGAAAAGAAAACTTCAATTTTTAAATGCAAGACCCCGCATCAAGGTTTAAACTCTATGATAAACACATGGACATTATACCAGGCAGAGACCTGTGTAGTGTGGTCACGATTTGCTTCATTTATTGAAGTAGGAGGAAGAGTCGGGCTCGGTTATCGTGACACTTCACAAGATATTATGGGGGTAGTTCATAGTAATCCTGAAAAAACAAAATTCAGGATAATCCAATTACTAAAAGGGCATACGAGCATGGGATACGGCTTACATTTATTTGATCCGGCAGTATTTGAACCTGAAGGAAATAAATTGCCCGGTGTAAAACTTCCAACTGTAGTGCCGACTCCAAGTGCCGCAGATATAATCCACGGAATGGAAGATGTATGTTCAGATGATGCTTTATGGCTTGTAGCTTCCATTTGTGAATGGGTGATTGAGAACGGTGAAATTGAGTTTTTTAAAGAACTAGTGCCTTATGCAGACGGAGGTGAAGGAACCGTATATGAGCATCTTAAAAAGATTTTAGATTTTTCAGCAGAGCATATAGGTAAAAACGGAATTTGTCAAGGACTGCGGGCAGACTGGAATGATTGTTTAAATTTAGGCGGCGGCGAAAGTGCGATGGTATCGTTTATGCATTACTGGGCGCTTAATATTTTCATTGAATCGGCAAAACAGCTCGGTAATGAAGAAGACGTTAAGAGATATATAACTATGGCAGAAATAGTTAGAAAAGCTTGTGAAGATGAACTTTGGGACGGTGAATGGTACCTGCGCGGGTTTACCAAGAAGGGAATAAAAATAGGTACAAATGAAAGTGAGGAAGGTAAAGTATTTCTTAACGCTCAAAGCTGGGCTGTATATTCAGGGGCTGCTTCAAGAGAGCGGGCAGAGAAATGCATGGATGCAGTGGATAAATATTTATATTCAAAATACGGCCTTCATCTTGTACTTCCAGCTTATTCCAAACCGGATGATGATATAGGCTATATTACTAGAGTTTATAAGGGGATAAAAGAGAATGCTGCTATTTTTAGTCACCCCAATCCATGGGCTGTAATAGCGGAGTGCAAGCTTGGACATGGAAACCGGGCGATGAAATATTACGATGCAATCCTACCTTATAATCAAAATGATATTATAGAAATTCGTCAGTCTGAGCCTTATTCATATTGCCAGTTTATTATGGGTAAAGACCATACTGCACATGGAAGAGCGCGTCATCCCTGGCTGACAGGAACCGCTGCTTGGTTCTACACGGCTGTAACAAAATACATTTTAGGAATCCAGCCTACATACAAGGGATTAGAGATTGATCCATGTATACCCTCGGACTGGACTGAATTTGAGGTTTCTAGAAAATGGAGAGGTGCGATTTATAATATTAAAGTTAAAAACCCTAATGGAATTGAGAAAGGTATAAAAACGATTTTGTTAAATGGTAAAAAAATAGAAGGCGTAATTCCAATACAATCTGCGGGAAGTAAAAATGAAGTTGAAGTAGTTTTGGGAAGGTAAGTAGTTCGTTTCGACTTATTTATTATTGATTATTATCCAAAACAATTTCTTACAAAGTGAACATGGCGATAATATTTATTCGAACTGACCAATTATGCCTCTAATACTTGTCAACAACCAACTTATATACTATGATGACGGCTTGATAACCGCTTAAAAATATGATTTAAGGGGTTATCAAGCCGTCATGATAAGTAGAAGATCGGTAGTGCGACTGAATTACCATGGTATTCATTATACCTGGGTTTGAATGTCAAGACCGCACAAATGGCATAAATTTGATAATAAATAAAAAGTATGAAGGTCAACTAGAAAAATTAAATTATATTTATTCGTGTATTTATTTTTTATGATATACGAGTACAGCAAATTACAATTATAAAATTTTCTAAGATTATCAGAGCAGGAACAAAGAATGATCAAGAATATATTACTATTTATTTTATTTTCACAGGTAATTTTATTTGCACAAAAAAAAGAGATAGTTGCGTATTATGCAGGTGATGATATATACCATTATTATCTTGTAAAGAATATAAAAACATCAGGTGCTGCAGAAAAATTAACGACGATAATTTACGCATTTGCAGTTCCAGGAAAAGATTCTACAGGGAAAATTATTGTTATGATCAATCCGTATATAGATTATCAGCAGATTTACACCTCTGACATGAGTATTGATGGTATTGGGGATGATTCTATCCAAGCATTAAGGGGGCAATTTAATCAATTAAGAAAACTTAAGACTGAATATCCGCATATAAAAATACTGCTTTCAATCGGGGGATGGGGAGGCGGTAAATATTTTTCGGACGCTGCACTAACATCAGAATCGAGAGAAACATTTGTTGATGATTGTATAAATAAATTTATATATGGGAATCTTCCGGTTATCAATAACGCGGGCGGAAATGGTGCAGCCGCTGGAATATTTAACGGAGTAGATATTGATTGGGAATTTCCGGTAAGCGGAGGCCCTGAAGGAACCCACAATACACCTAAAGATAAAGAAAATTTAACCAAGCTTCTTGCTCTATTCAGAGAAAAATTAAATGAAGTAAACCCTAATTTATTATTGACTGAAGCTGTTGCTGCAGATAAACCAAATCTAAGTAATTATGATATAAAGGCTGAAGCAAAATATCTAAACTGGTTCAACTTAATGACATATGATTTTCACGGTAACTGGAATAATGCAACTGGTCATCACACGAATCTGCTTTCCTCGCCTCTAGATACAACAGATAACAGTGCAAGGCTTTCTTTCGATAAATCAGTTAAATATTTTATAGATTCGTTAGGAGTAAACAGTAAAAAGATCATACCCGGTGCAGCATTTTATGGAAAGTGCTGGTTTGATGTCGATACAGTGAATGGCGGCTTATACCAGCCCGGGAAAGATTCTGCAGGAGTTTTTAGCGGAGGATTCGGGAATTATTCTAATTTATGCAACTTAGATTCATTAGGCTATATTTATTACTGGGATAGCCTTGCAATGGCGCCATGGCTTTATAATCCAGCAAAAAAAATATTCTGGACTTTTGATGATACAAAGTCTATATCATTAAAATCACATTATGTTGATGCTTATAATTTGGGAGGGCTTATGTTTTGGGAAATAAGCGGAGACGACTCAATGGGTACCTTAGTAAATACAATTTATACAGGAAATATGCCGGATATTAAAAATATTAAGATAGTAACAGAGGTTAATAGCTCATTCGTGAATATTACTCAACCACAAAATATGGATACAATATCATCAAGCTCAAATTTAATTATTGAAACAAATAGTCAGAATAACTCCTCTATAATAAAAGTCGAGTTTTTTGTCGATAGTAGATCAATCGGCTATACCACAAAGGCTCCTTTTGATTGGGTTTGGTTTAATACAACCGAAGGGAAACATGAAATAAAGGCAAAAGCAACTGATATTAATGGTAAAGAATTTACTTCAAAAGGTATAATTTTAAATGTAAATTGAATATTGAAAATAAATATTACTTTATGTGGGAGATAAAATGAAATTATTCTTTCAAGTAATCAGCGGTTGCCAGATTATTTTTTCTCTTTTAATAGTAGGAACGACTTTAATTTATTCACAAGGGAAATCAGATATTTATTCTTTAAGCCTGGATAAAGATTGGTTTATTCAATCCTCAGAAAATGTACAAGAAACAGGAGAGGAAATATCTTCTTTAAGTTATAAATTGGAAAATTGGTACCCTGCCTCAGTTCCTTCAACAATATTAGGGGCACTAGTAAAAGATAAGGTGTATAACAATGTTTTAATAGGAGAGAATTTAAAATATATTCCGGCTAAACAATTTGAAAAACCCTGGTGGTATCGAACAGTGTTTTCGATTCCTCAATCAGGAATAGGAAAATTTATAAAAATAAAATTTGAAGGAATAAATTACCGGGCAAATTTATATATTAACGGTAAACTAATTGCATCCGGTGATAGTACAGCCGGTGTTTATAGAATGTTTGAATTTAATATTACCGGTGCTGTTAATTTTACCAGTAAAAATATTTTAGCTATTGAGATATTCCCGCCGGAAAAAGGCGATCCTACACTAGGATTTGTTGATTGGAATCCGGCACCCCCTGATAATAACATGGGAATATGGAGACCTGTAAAGATTAAAATCAGCGGAGACATTTCGATAAATAACCCATTTATTAAAAGCAAAATTAATTTAATAACCTTAAAAGAAGCAGAATTAACAGTATCTGCAGAGTTAGAGAATAATACTAATAAAAATTCTACCGGTTTATTATACGGAGAAATAGGGAATATCAAATTTTACAAGAATATTAATGTAAAGCCTAAAGAAAAGGAATTAGTTACATTTACGCCAAAAGATTTCCCTCAATTAAAATTAATCAATCCACGATTATGGTGGACATACCAGTTTGGAAAGCCAGAATTATATGGCTTAAGATTAAGGTTGAAAATAGGCAGTAAAATTTCAGATGAATCAGAAACAAGATTCGGGGTACGAGAAGTATCAGATTATATTAACAAAGAAGGCTATCGGGGTTATAAATTAAACGGAAAGAAAATTTTAATTGAAGGAGGTGGATGGGCTGATAATATATTTTTAAATAACAATTCTGAAAATCTTAAAGATCAAATTGAATATATAAAACAAATGGGCTTGAACGCAATTCGGCTTGAGGGAATATGGGGGACAAGCAGTGAACTTTATAATCTTTGCGATCAAAACGGCATTTTAATTATGGCGGGATGGAGCTGTCAGTGGGAGTGGCCTAACTTAATAGGTAAGGAAGCGGATGATTACGGTGCAATTAAGACACCTGAGGAAATTGAATTAATATCTAAATCATGGAAAGATCAGGTTAAATGGTTAAGGAATCATCCTAGTATTTTTGTTTGGTTATATGGGAGCGATAAATATCCACGGCCGGAGCTTGAAAAAAAATACATTGAAATTTTAAAGAAGAATGACCCTACTAGGCCATACCTAGCTTCCGCAGCTGAGCATAAAAGTATTCTAACCGGCAACACTGATGTAAAAATGAGAGGCCCATATGATTATGTACCGCCGGATTATTGGTGGATTGATAAAAAGAACGGCGGAGCATTTGGATATAATACAGAAATGGGCCCAGGTGCTGAAGTGCCCCCAATTGAAAGCATAAAAAAGATGATACCTGAAAATCATCTATGGCCAATTGACAGTGTATGGAATTATCATTGTGCAAAGAATTATTTTTCTAATCTTTTAATTTATGATGAAGCTATGAACAACCGGCTGGGAAAACCGGAGAGTTTGGAAGAATATTGTACAAAAGCGCAGTATTTAAACTATGAAAATACCCGTGCAATGTTTGAAGCAATTGAGGCAAATAAATTCAAAGCTACGGGAGTAATCCATTGGATGCTAAATGCAGCATGGCCTAAGCTCTGGTGGCAGCTTTATGATTATTACTTAATGCCCGGGGGAGCATTTTTCGGTACAAAGAAAGCTTGCGAACCTTTGCATATTTTATTTGATTACGCAAATAATGAAATAATGGCAGTAAACGGAACTCTAGGATATGAAAAAGATTTAACAGCAGAGGTCAGAGTACTCAACTTTGATTTGTCGGATAAATTTACAAGCAATATTCACATTGAGCTACCTGCTAACGGGGTTAATAAAATAATAAAGCTTCCGAAAATAAAAGATTTAAGCAAGACTTATTTCCTAGACCTGAGGCTTTTAAAAGGAAAGAGAACAATAAGTTCAAACTTTTATTGTTTATCAACTAAGCCTGATATTCTTGATACGGCAAAAACAAATTGGTATATAACTCCGACTAAAGAATATGCTGATTTAACAGAGCTGAACAAACTGAAGATAGTAAAATTAACTGTAAGCTCTAGCTTTAAGAGCATAAAAAATAAAGAAGAAGTTCGGGTTGAATTGGCAAATAATACTAATGAACTGGCTTTTCAAGTTGTCCTGACTGTTACAAAGGGGAACAGCGGAGAGGCAGTAACACCAATTTTATGGGAAGACAATTATATATCACTTTTGCCTGGCGAACGTAGAATAATTACCGGCTACATTTCAAAAGATAAGTTGGGCGGCAAAGAACCAAAGTTAAATGTTGCAGGCTGGAATATTGAATGACATAACAAACAATAAATCAATTTATCTTTATCTACAAATGGAGATTCATAAATGCAGTTAAATTATGTGGATTGGGTCGTAATTGCTCTTTATTTTGCCTTTAATCTTGGTGTTGGACTTTATCTTAGAAAACGAGCAACAAAAAGTATTAGCGACTTCTTTATTTCAGGAAGAAATGTCAGCTGGTGGCTTGCAGGTACTTCGATGGTTGCAACGACTTTTGCTGCCGATACCCCGCTTGTAGTTTCGGGCCTGGTTGCCAGAAATGGAATAGCTGGAAATTGGATATGGTGGAGTATGGCATTCAGCGGAATATTAACCGTATTTTTCTATGCGAAGCTATGGCGTCGTGCAGGTGTGTTAACAGATGTCGAATTTGCCGAGATCCGCTACAGTGGAAAACCTGCAGCATTTTTAAGAGTGTTCCGAGCTGTATACCTCGGTCTGCCGATTAATTTAATTATTATGGGATGGGTTAATCTTGCGATAGTAAAAATTATGATGCTGGTTCTTGGTGTAAATAAAATCGAAGCGCTTGCATTTGCGATTGCAATTATGTTTATAACTGCATCTATATCGACATTGTCGGGATTATGGGGTGTATTATGGACAGATCTTTTTCAGTTTGTTTTAAAGATGGGGATGGTAATAGTTCTAGCGATTTTTGCAGTAAATGCAACAGGAGGAATGAATTCTTTATTAACACAACTGCATCAAGTAGACAGATCTCGTGATGCTACAAGTTCAATTTTAGCAATGGTTCCAAATCTAAACTCCACATGGATGCCAATGATTACTTTTTTTGTATTTATAGCAGTGAATTGGTGGGCATCTTGGTATCCTGGAGCTGAGCCTGGCGGCGGAGGGTATGTAGCACAAAGGATATTCAGTGCAAAAAATGAAAAACATTCGCTACTTGCCACATTATGGTTTAATATTGCACATTATGCATTACGGCCATGGCCATGGATACTTGTTGCATTAGTTGCCGTGGTTCGCTTGCAACATGATCCGAAATTCTTAGCTGATCCCGAAACCGGTTATATAAGAATAATGATTTCCGATTTACCGGCATACTTACGAGGGTTGATGATTGCAGCTTTTGCAGCGGCGTATATGTCGACAATAGGAACTCAGCTAAATTGGGGTGCTAGTTACTTAGTAAATGATGTATATAAAAGATATGTAAAAAATAAAGCTGAAAAGCACTACGTAAACATTTCTCAGGTAGTTACTATGGTATTAATGATCATGTCTGCAATAGTAACCTTTTATATGGATTCAATTGCTAGCGCATGGCAATTTTTAATGGCAATAGGAGCAGGAACTGGACTTGTTTATATACTTCGCTGGTTCTGGTGGAGGATAAATGCATGGAGCGAAATTTCAGCTATGACTGCTGCATTATTAATTTCGTTAATACTTCAATTTGGATTTCATTTTGATGAAAACGATCCAAGACAATTTGCTTATTTACTTTTAATAACAGTAGCATTTACAACAACGATATGGGTTGCAGCAACATTTTTAACTAACCCGGAGCCTGAAGAAAAGCTCTTGTCATTTTATAGAAGAGTTCAGCCAAATGCGCGATTTTGGGCTCACATAGCAAGAAAAGCATCAGAAATTAAACCAGTAGCCGATGGGATTTTAAATCTGATAAATTGGATCTCCGGAGTAGCAATGATTTATTCTTTTCTTTTTGGACTAGGTCAAATTATAATAGGTAGTTTAACTTTAGGGATCGTATTTTTGATTGCGGGATTTATCTTTGGGGGTATAATATTTTATCAGATGAATAAAATAGGATGGGAAATTTTATCTAGGTAGCAAAGGGCTAAATGGAAGAATAAGATAGTATAATTTATAAATAATAAGGATAAGAAATTGAAAACTGCATTAGTTGGAGGAAAAATAATCACCCCGTTTAGAGTTCTAAATGATGGGGTAGTAATTATTGAAGACGGAAAGATATCAAAGCTCGGGAAATTATCCGAAACCGAAGTGCCGAAGAATTATAAAATAATAGATACAAATAATAAGATAATTTGTCCTGGTTTTGTTGATCTTTTAACTCACGGTGGGGCAGGATATGGATTTGCTGATGATTCTGAAGATAGCATAGAGAAGATAAGTCAGTATTTATTGTCGCATGGGTCAACAACTGTTCTTGCCTCCTTATTCGCAAAACCTGAGAAATTACTTCTAAATGATTTAAGCAGAATTGCTGATTATATCGAAAGGCATCCTAGTTCAAATATACGCGGTATACATATGGAAGGGCCATATTTAAATAAGCAATTAAAAGGTGCAATGAATGAGAATTATTTATGGAATCCGACTGTAGATTCATGGAATAAAATGTGGGAAGCATCCAGAGGTTATATACGTATAATGACAATTGCGCCGGAATTGCAAGGAGCTGTCGGAGTAATGCAGGCTGCGGCTAAAAGAGGAGTAGTTCTTTCAATAGGCCACTCTATGGCAACTTATGATGAAGTAGAGAACGCTATAGATAATGGTGCAGCGCATGTAACACATATTTTTAATGCAATGGAGCCATTTCATCATAGGCACCCGGGTGTAATTCTCGGATCTCTTTTACATAATGAGTTGAAAATAGAACTTATAGCTGATACGCTACATGTACATCCTGCTGTGATGGAATTATTATTAAAGCTAAAAGGTTCAAACGGAATTATTCTGGTTTCCGATTCAATAAGAGCAGGTGGTATGCATGAAGGTGAATATGAATTTGCGGATCAGAAAATCTTCATGAAGGGGAAGAAGGCGTACTTAGCAGACGGAACACTAGCAGGAAGTACGCTTACATTGAATATGGCTGTTAAAAACATGATAGAAACAGCTGGTGCAAAGATTACAGAAGCAGTAAGAATGGCATCATTGAACGGAGTGAAGGTTTTAAATCTTGAACATAAAAAAGGAATATTAGCCGTAGGTAAGGATGCTGATATTGCAGTAATGAACGAAAAGTTTGAAGTAGAGGCAACAATACTCGGCGGTAAGACAGCTTATTCAAAAAATTAAACGACTTGTTTGATTATTCTGTTAAAATAAATATAAATTAAAAATAAGAAATAGAGGGATTTATGAGATTAATTATACAACCGACATATGAACTAGTTTCACAATGGGCAGCTAATTATGTTGCTTCAAGAATCGTGGAATTTAAACCAACCTCAAAGAAGAGATTTGTTCTCGGACTTCCTACTGGTTCTTCTCCATTGGGAATGTACAAGGAATTAGTAAAGCTTAATAAGAAGCGGATTGTTTCTTTTAAATACGTAACTACATTCAACATGGATGAGTACGTTGCTTTACCCGAAAATCATCCGGAAAGTTATCATTCCTTTATGTGGAACAATTTCTTCAACCATATTGATATAGATAAGAAAAATGTTAATATCTTAAACGGAAATGCAAAAAATCTTGAAAAAGAATGTGATGATTACGAAAAGAGGATTCATGAAGCAGGTGGAATTAGGTTATTTGTAGGCGGAATTGGCCCAGACGGTCATATTGCTTTCAATGAGCCTGGTTCGTCACTAGGTTCTCTAACCAGGGTAAAGACATTGACAATGGATACAATAGTTGCTAATTCAAGATTTTTTGACAATGATATAAATAAAGTCCCAAAGACAGCTTTAACAGTCGGTGTAAAAACCGTTTTGGATGCTGAGGAAGTTATGATAATTATAAGCGGGCTTAGTAAAGCAAGGGCACTATCCAAAGTTGTTGAAGAAGGCGTGAATCATATGTGGACTGTAAGCGCACTACAACTTCATCCTAAAGGAATAATAATTTGTGATGAACAGTCGACTTATGAATTAAAAGTAGCTACAGTAAAATATTTTAAAGATATTGAAGCAGTGAATCTAGATCCTGATTCGATATTAAAATAACTTATAAATTATAGCCTAGTTTATAAAATGAGAAGTGCGAAAAATTTCTCCAAAGTGAGATATACTTTCTGATGATATAAAAAATAATTATTTTGCAATAGAAAAAAAATCCATTTGGCTATAAGTAATGACTATTTTATTAAATTCTGCTAAAGTTAATTAATGAAAAAGGTTTGAAATGAAAAATAAAAAGCTCTACGTTGTTATTATTTTTATATATTCAATATTATTTGCGGCATGTTCTACGACTCAACAAACTACTAAAGAAACAGAACAAAAAACCGAGGTAGCTACTAAAAAAGATTCTTTATATGTTTTTGACCAAGTTCCGGCAGTTCAGCCAGTAAAAGATACAACTAAGGCTGAATTTCAAAAAAATATTGAGCCGCAGTCATTAGGTGCTACATTTTACCTAGTACAGATTGGGGCATTTTCCACAAAAGAAGCTGCTAATGAATTTGCTGGTAAGAGTAGAACAAGGATTTCTGAAGAAATTAAAGTCAGTTTTAATCCATCAGTAAATTTATTTGTCGTTCAGCTTGCTCATCAATTTCCATCGCATGAAGAAGCTGAAGCAGAGCGAAATATTCTATGGAAGATGCCTGAATTTAAAGATGCATGGATAGTAACAGAACAAAAGTAATTTTTTTATAATTATTGGGATTTATACAAAAGAATGATTAATTTAAAAATGTTTAAAATAAATTATACCAAAGAGGAGGTACTATGGCTTTTTCATTAAACAAAATCATGTTAATTGGCAATTTAGGCAAAGATGCCGAAACAAGGTTTACAACGAATAATGTTTCAATAACCACCTTTTCATTAGCAACAACTCATAGCTATAAAGGTAAAGACGGAAATTGGATAAATGAAACCACTTGGCATAATATTAAATCATTCAGTCTTTCCGAGTATTTTAAAGAGGCCTTAAAAAAAGGTAAAAAGGTATATGTTGAAGGCAGATTAACAAAGCGGGAATACACCGATAAAGACGGAGTCAAAAGATATATGACTGAAGTCTTATCCGAAAGGATAATACCATTAGAAGGCGCGGCAGGTGAGCCTACGGTTCACGAAGAAACCACTTTCAATAATACAGTCAGCGAACCGGAAGTCAGTACTGATGAGAATGATGATTTGCCGTTCTAATTTTTTATAAAGAATAGTTTAACAATGCAGGATAGAAATAATTTTTGCACATAGATTGGCATATCAAAATAATCTTATTAATTGCATCATTTTTCTTTTCTGCATTGTTTTCCGGTTCGGAAGTATCTTTATTTTCACTTGACCGTAAAAAACTAAAAAACAGTCTCCATAATAACCCGATAATTGAACGTTATTTAAAACAGCTTCTCGATTATCCGAGAAGGCTATTAGTTACTATACTAATTGGAAATACCGTAATAAATGTAATAGCTTCTATTATTGCTGTTTCAATTGCATTGGATATAGCAGCAACATCAACACTTTCTCTAAACTTATTATTATCAATACAAATTATTATTCTTACCTTTCTATTGGTAATATTTGGTGAATTAATTCCAAAAGTCTGGGCATCGCAAAAACCAATATCTTTCGCAAAATATATTGCTATACCTTTGTATTGGCTATCGGTTGTGCTTTTCCCTATTGCTGAAACACTAACAGAATTGATTAGGTTTTCAGTATCAAAAATAAAATTTGACAAGTCAAAGACTGTAATACTTTCAGAAGAGATACCTGAATTAGCAAGTTTAAGCCATGAACACGGTGCACTAATTGAGAGCGAACATGGTTTAATAAGCAATATAGTGAGTTTCAAGTCGGTACATGTTCATGAAGTAATGACTCCAAGAGTTGACATGGTTTGCGTCTCTATAGACTGTAGGTTTGATGATTTATTAGAAATTCTTACATCTACCGGACACAGCAGAATTCCTCTTTATGAAAATGACCTTGATAATATTAGAGGTATAATTTATGCTAAAGATCTACTGCCTTATGTAAAGAATTTAAAGATGAGGGAATCACTTTCGCTTCCTTCCATAACAAGGAAAATTCTATTTGTTCCGAGAATGAAGATGATCGACGACCTTATGCGAGAGTTCCAGGAAAAAAAGATGCATATGGCAATAGTGGTTGATGAATATGGAGGTACAGCAGGATTAATAACCCTTGAAGATATTTTGGAGGAAATTTTAGGCGAAATAAGGGATGAATATGACAAAGAAGAAATTCCGATAAACAAAGTTAACGATAACAGTTTTGTAGTGCTAGGTAAAGTTCCGGTAAGTAATATTCAAGAAATATTGCAGATTGATGTAAAATTTCCGGAAGGCGAATTTGAAACAGTAGCAGGCTTAATTTTAATATATTGTGGACATATTCCTAAAGAAGGCTATTCTTTTCAACTGGAAAATTATAAATTTACCGTTAAAGAAGTTTCAAATAAGAGGATAAAAAAAGTATTAATTGAAAAAATCCCTTTACAAGGATTATAAATGAAAAAGAGCTGCTTCATAAGAGTTATTATTATTTTAACTATACTAACAGCAATAGTCCTTTATATTATTAATCATAAATTTAATGACATAATATTGAATCCTAGCAAGCGTTTATTGGTGAGTCAAATTAACAGAGATTTGAATTATGTTAAGGATACTCCGGAGAAAGATTCACTCCAAATATTAATTAAAGATTATATTACCGGTATAAAGCATATTGATAATTTATCGGATGAATCCTTAAGAACTTTTATTGATACATTGCAGGAAGCTTTGAAAGATAGTACTATTGACAGCAGAGAATATAAGTCTCTATATTCAATTCTAAAATCGAAAGCAGAAAAATGAAAGATCAAAGAAAGACGGAAATAAAGGTAGGCCTAACAGTAATTGCAGGACTAATAATTTTTTTATGGATACTGGGTTGGGCAAAAAACTTTAGTTTTACTTCAAACGAAAAAACATTGAGAATCAAATTTAATAATGCCTCGGGGTTGGCGGTAGGTGATTATATATCAGTGAACGGAGTGAGAGAAGGAAATGTTGAAGATATTAATATTGAGAATAATAGTGTTATTGTTACAGGAAAGATTTCAAAAGGTCTTGACTTAAGAAGAGATGCTGTTTTTGCTTTGACAATGACTGATTTAATGGGCGGTAAAAAAATTGACATTAAACCAGGCACAGCGCCTGAGGCATTAGATTACAATGCTGTTCAACAAGGTGTTTTTTATTATGATATACCATCCGTTATGGCTTTTGTTGGTTCAATGCAAGATGATTTAGTCCAAACCTTGAAAGGTGTAAAAGTAACACTAAATTCTATAAATAATTATTTGACCGATAAAAAAATGAACGAAGATATCAAATCTTCTATGGCTAATTTAAATCAACTCACTGTAAAATTAAACTCAATAACTGAAGAGAATAAGTCGAATATTAAAAAATTAATGGACAACAGTGTAGCACTTACAAGTGATGCGAAAGATTTGATCAATGCGAATAAAGATAATATTACTTCTACGGTAACTGAAGCAAAAGGAGTATTGCAAAAAACTGATTCGCTGGTAACTAAGCTTAACAATTTTGCTAATGAAATAAAATCCAGGAATAATAATATTGGCAAATTTTTCTATGATGATAAATTGTATGATGACTTGAATAAGTCTTTAAAGCAAGTAAATGAACTTACAAAAATATTAATTGAACAGTTGACTAATAAAGGATTTAAAGTTGATGCGCATATCCATATTTTCTAAACGAATATTTGCCGTAATTTTAATTGTAGTATTTTCATATAAATTCGATTATGCTTTAATCTTACATCCGGTAAATGCAAAAAATGGAATGGTTGTAAGTGCAAGTGCAATTGCATCTAAGGTCGGTGTGAAGATTTTAAAAAAAGGCGGGAATGCAGTTGATGCAGCAGTTGCAGTCGGTTTTGCTCTAGCGGTTACTTATCCTTTTGCAGGTAATATAGGGGGCGGCGGATTCATGGTCATACATTTAAAAAGCGGAACGAATACGACAATTGATTATAGAGAAAAGGCTCCGGGTAATGCATTTAAAGATATGTATCTTGATAAAAATGGGAATTTTGAACCTAAATTAAGTCTTGAAGGCACAACATCATCCGGCGTTCCAGGCAGTGTTGCAGGGTTAATCTATGCGTTGAAAAAATACGGTTCTATGAAACTTAAAGATGTTATTCAACCAGCAATAGATTTGGCACAAAACGGATTTCCACTTGATTATAATACGGCAGAATCATTTAAAGAATATTTACATGATTTTGAGAAATATTCTTCTTCAATACAGAAATTTTCAAAAGATGGAAAGCCATATAAAGAGGGTGATTTATTTAAGCAGCCTGATTTAGCATCAACGTTAAAAGAAATAAAAGAAAAAGGTGATGATGGATTCTATAAAGGCCGAGTTGCAGATTTATTAGTTAAACAAGTTCGTTCTCTGGGAGGATATATTACCCAAAAGGATCTTGAATATTATAAGCCAGTTGAAAGAATTCCGATAACAGGAACATACCGTGGATATGAGATCGTTTCGATGCCGCCTCCAAGTTCGGGAGGGATAGCGTTAATAGAACTTTTAAATATATTGGAAAATTATAAATTCAATCTCGGCGAATGGGGCAGCAGCAGTTATATTCATAAACTTGCTGAAGCAATGAAGTTTGTATTTGCAGATCGTACTAAATATTTAGGTGATCCAGATTTTGTAAAGATGCCAATTGGAGAATTAATTTCAAAACAGTATGCTAAAGCCATTTTTGACAAAATTACGGATCGTGCTATACCAGCAAAAGATATTCTTCCGGGAAATTTCCCAGGCTTTCATGAAAGTACTGAAACGACTCACTATTCGATTTATGATAAGGATGGTAATGCTGTTAGTACCACTACTACTCTTAACTCAGCGTATGGTTCTAAAGTAGTTGTTGCTGGTGCTGGGTTTTTATTAAATAATGAAATGGATGATTTCAGTGCTAAACCTGGAGTACCTAATCAATTCGGGCTAATAGGGAGCGATGCAAATTCAATTGGGCCTAATAAAAGAATGCTTAGTTCAATGACTCCCACAATAGTTCTAAAGGATAATAAGCCGTTTATTATAATTGGTTCGCCAGGCGGTTCTACCATAATTACAGCTGTTCTTCAAGTAATTATGAATTGTATTGATTTCAATATGAATATCGAGCAGGCAATTGTAAAGCCGCGAATACATGAACAATGGCTGCCGGATGAAATTTATTATGAAAAGTACGGTTTATCACCCGATGTAAAAAATAATCTTAGTAAAATGGGATATAAGTTTGGACCCGAAAGAAGCCTTGGATTAGCTGAAGGAATTATGATTAAAAATTCTGAAGGAATTATGTATGGAGAATCAGATCCGCGAGGCCCTGGTTCTGCTGAGGGCTATTGACATTTAGAAAAGATCTTAAAGATTCAATAAATAAAATCTTTAAAGGTTAATAAATAATATGTTTTATATTGGAAATTTTCTTAGGAATGTGTAATGGTTTTTGGAATAGGTATAGATATAATTGAAATAGAAAGAATAAAAAGCAGCGTAGAAAAGTACGGAGATCATTTTTTAAATAAAATTTATACTCAAACCGAACTAGATTATAGTATGGGTAAGGGAAACAAATACCAGCACCTTGCAGCAAGATTTGCTGCTAAAGAAGCTGTATTTAAAGCACTTTCTACGGGATGGAGTAAAGATGTAGGCTGGCAGGATATCGAAATTTATAATGAGCCGAATGGGATGCCATTAGTAAAATTAAAAGGCGATTTGGAAGCATTCCTAACAAACGGTAAGAATTTAAAAATTTCTATGAGCCATTCCAGAGATTACGTTACATGTGTTGCTATTATTTACAAAAAGTTATAATTGGTAAAAAGTAAAAAACTATAACTTAAATTGGTGGGAAATTATTATACTGGTGAAACGGCAATGATAAATGCCGTTTCATCTAAAAAGAATATTTAACAAGTCAAAAAAATTAAGTTTAAAGAAGATTTGATGCGAGCTTATATACTTCTTCAGCATGCGCATCTATATTTTTTACTTTTATAATATCAGCTATTTTCCCATCCTTGTTTACTATAAAAGTAATACGGTTATCATATCCATGAATTCCATATACGCCATATTCGTTTGATACTTTATGAGTAGCATCCGAAAGAAGAGGGAAGTTTAAATGGTAATCGTTAATAAACTTCTTTATTTCAGGTTTTGTGTCTACACTTATTCCCAATACCTGAATTTTACTTTTTTGAAATTTACCCCAGTCATCTCTAATCCCGCATGCTTCTTTAGTGCAGCCTGGGGTACCAGCTTTGGGATAAAAATAAACTATTACCGGCTTTTTACCTCTAAATTTTGATAGAGTGTAAGAATGACCGTATACATCTTGTAGCGTAAAATTAGGAGCATTCATACCTACTTTAAGTTCTTTTTTATCATGATTCTTTTTACTTTTTGCGGACACTGATAAACTATGAGCTAATACAATAGAAACAAAAATCAAAACATAAGTTTTTAGTTTCATACCCACCTCGTTATTATTTCATTATATTATTATTGTAATAATCTAATCCGAATAAATACTTCTAGAAAAAATATAATCAACATTCTTCAATGTTTTTTTGCTTGCGAATACATCAAGTAAATCTTCATCAGTCAGATATTTTCTTACTTCAGGTGATTTTTGTAATTCAGTTAAAAGATCCTTTGATTTATCTGCCCAGACATCCATAGCTGCAGTTTGAACTATTTTATATGCGTCTTCACGGGATATTCCTTTATTTACTAATTTTAAAAGAACAGCTTGTGAATAGACAAGTCCTCTAGTTAAGTTAAGATTTTTAATCATGTTATCCGGATATATTAGGAGATTCTTAATTAATTTAGTCATCAAATCAAGCATATAATCAAGAGCTATGCAGCTATCGGGGACAACAATTCTTTCAACAGAAGAATGAGAAATATCCCGCTCATGCCATAAAGCTACATCTTCCATAGCAGCAATTGAATTACTTCTAAGAATTCTGGCAAGACCTGAAACTCTTTCGCTTACAATTGGATTACGCTTATGCGGCATAGCTGAAGAGCCCTTCTGTCCTTTAGAAAAATATTCTTCAGCTTCCAATACTTCAGTTCTTTGAAGATGGCGAATTTCTATAGCAATCTTTTCAATAGTAGCACCTGTAAGTGCGAGAGCAGTCATATACTCAGCATGACGATCTCGTTGAATTATTTGGGTCGAAACCGGTGCTGGCTCAAGATCCAACTTTTTACAAACATATTCTTCAACTTTAGGAGATAAATGCTCGAAAGTGCCTACTGCACCGGAAATTTGACCGACGCTGATTGTTTTAATTGCGTTCTGGAGTCTAATTATATTTCGTTTAATTTCTTCAAACCATAAAGCGAATTTTAATCCCATTGTTGTCGGTTCAGCATGGATACCATGAGATCTTCCTACACATAAAGTATTTTTATGCTCGATAGCTTTTTCTTTTAATGCAGCTTTTAAATCTAACAATCGATTTAATAACAGTTCGCCCGCCGCTTTCATCTGATAGGAGAGGGTAGTGTCCAGTATATCTGATGAAGTCATACCATAATGAATATGTCTTGATTCAGTACCTACATATTCAGCAACGTTAGTTAGAAAGGCAATTACATCATGTTTCGTAGTTTCTTCAATTTCTAATATTTTTTTTACATCAAAGTCTGCTTTCTGTTTAATTACTTCCACGTCGTTTTGGGGAATTTCACCTAAAAAAGCTCTTGCTTCACATGCTAGTATTTCAATTTTTAACCATGTACGGTATTTAAATTCATCTTGCCAAATTTTGCCCATTTCAGGCAGTGTATATCTTTCGATCATGTTGTTTTCTCCAGTTTCATTTGTTTGACTAATGTATTATCGCCCCTCAAAATTTTTATTGAAATTATATCACCAGCACTAAACTGCTGGAAAATGCCAATTAAGGTCTGCTCATCATTTACCAGAAAATCATTAACCTGTAAAATTATGTCTCCTTCTTTAAGGCCGGCTTTTTCTGCCGGTGTATTCGGGAGCACCTGAGTAACCATTACACCGCGGTTACTTTGAAGATGATAATAATGTGCAATGGCATCATCAATTGGTTGTATTTTCATTCCGATATTAAAGTTGCGATCTATTTTTCCATATTTTTTTAATTGAGTAATAATTCTTTTAATTCTATTTATAGGAATTGCAAAACCTACTCCAACATTGCTCTGAACACCATTAGGATTATAAATAAGTGTATTCATACCAATAACCTCACCAGCGCTATTTGCCAGAGGCCCGCCGCTATTACCTCCATTTATCGCAGCATCTGTCTGAAGCATATTTAAATAATACCTGTTATCTATTGGCTCAAGATTCATTCCGTTTGAACTAATTACTCCTACCGTAACGGTAGGTTTATCATTCAAGCTGAAGAGTCCAAATGGATTACCAAAAGCAATTACCCATTCCCCAATAATTATGTCATCTGAATTTCCTAGCTTAACATACGGGAAATTATTACCGTCAATCTTCAGAAGGCATATATCGGTAGAATGATCTGTACCAATTAGCTTAGCTTTGTAATCTTTCCCATTAGTTAAAGTAATAGTAATTTCTGAAGCATTGCCTGCGACATGATCATTAGTCACAATATATCCATCAGGAGAAATTATAAATCCGGAACCGAGTTCTTTTACCTTTTGACTAAAACCTTGATTACCAAAAAACTGGTTCCAAAAAGGGTCATTAAATAAATTGCCGAATGGACTGCTGTATTGTTGAATTTCGGTTACATTGATACCCACAACAGCGGGGCTGATATTTTTTACAGTTTCTGTTATCGCATTTTCCCTGCTTTTTGTAATATCGATGTTTGATTGACTTCTATTATTCGCGGAAGACTCAGAATTAACATTTTCCGATTCATAATATAATCTGGAATCCTTTTTCGTCTGCGTTTGAATAAAAACTGAGGCTGAAAGGAATATAATTCCAATAATTATTATTGTTCTTAAATTTCTATTTTGCATTTTCTCTCCTATTAGATTTATAATTTTGAATAATTTCATTTAATGGTTCAATATGTTTTATAAAAATCATCATCAATAAAACTGAAGCAAAAAATAATATTATTGAAACAGAGTTTGAGTGAGGAAAAGAATATCTATAATCTAATTCTTCAGAAAGTAAAATTGTAATAAATGTGATAATTATTGCGGATATATTTGAAAAGAGCACATTTTTTTTAAGGACATATAAGATTACCCATATTATTATCCAATATACAGGCAGAACCGGAAAAATTAGAATTGTACCGCCTGCGGCAGTAGCTAAACCCCTGCCTCCTTTAAACCCTATCCAGGGATTAAAACAATGACTGAATACAGCAAATATCAATGCGATAGCAGGCATTGCAAAATTATAAGGGAAAAATAATAGAGAAAAATAAACACTTAGCAAACCCTTTAGTGCGTCGATAATTAAAACCAGAAAGCCAATGGTTTTAGAATTAGAAACTTCTAAAGCGTTTAGCGCTCCAACATTATGGGAACCGGTCTGTGTTATGTCTATTCCTTTTTCTCTTTTTAAAATTAAATAGCCGGTCGGAATAGAACCCAAAAGGTATCCAATAACAGCGCAAATTAAATAGTCCATAATTAATATTTTTTAAAATGAAACAGATTTCATGTGCAATTTAATAAATTTTGGTTTTAACTTATGAAAAATGAACTTATTCAGACTATTTAATGTTGCTTTGAAAAACGAATCCTATTATATTTGGTACGAAATTTTAAGACGATAAATAAGACATAAAGTTTCATTAAAGTTAATATATGCGGGAATAGCTCAGTTGGTAGAGCGCAACCTTGCCAAGGTTGATGTCGCGGGTTCGAGTCCCGTTTCCCGCTCAAAGGTCCACAAAAAGTGGATTTTATTTTTAATAAGGCGCTGTAGCCAAGTGGCTTAAGGCGAAGGTCTGCAAAACCTTTATTCGTCGGTTCGAATCCGACCGGCGCCTCAAAAACATCGAAAATAGCTTCTTTTTTGCTTGCCTGGTTTATTCAAGATTGCTGAAAATTAGATTTTAGTAATCAATTTTGTAATCACTTTTTTAATTTCAGATTGAACGTGCGAAAGGAATTTATTATGATTCTTTCTAAGCGTTCCAATGGCAATTATTATATTTTTTACTTTCAACCAAACGGAAAGAAAACCTGCATTTCCACAAAGTCAAAAATTAAATCTGAGGCTCTTAAGTTTCTTTCGAAGTTTGAAGTTGAATTGAAAGACAGACTAAAAAACAAAACCATTCCTATACTGTTAAAAGATTTTGCTTTTGCATTTCTCAAACACTCTGAATCTATCCACAGCGAAAACACTACAAAGGTTTTTAAGGTTACGTTTAATTTTCTAATTGAGTATTTCGGCAATACGCTTTTGACTGATATTACAGCTCAAAGACTTGATGGATATTTCCAAAAGAGAATAAAAGATAGCTCAATCTATCCTGCACGTAAAGATTTGATAAATATATCCAGTGCTTTTACATGGGCAGTTAAGCAAAAATATTTGCCTGAAAATCCATGCAAAGGTTTTAAAAGGTTTAAGATACCTGAAAAACAGCCTCTGTTCTTTAGTGAAATGGATTTTGAAATATTGCTGAGGATAATTGATGAGCCGGATATTATCGACCTGGTTACATTTGCCATTAATACAGGTTTGAGGGAGATGGAGTTATTAACACTTCAATGGAATCAAATTAACTTCAAAGATAAAACCCTTATACTTGATAACAGAAATTATCAGACTAAATCAAAAAGAATTCGTTCAATACCTCTTAATATTAAATCGCTTCAAATATTAATGCAAAGGGAAAGAAATAAAACGTGTGAATTGATTTTTACGATTAATGGTAAACCGATAAACCGTAATTATCTTGTCAAGCAGTTTAAGAAATATGTGTTAGGAGCTAAACTAAATCCGGCTCTGTCATTCCATAGTTTGCGGCATTCGTTTGCTTCATACTTAATTCAGAGAGGTGTAAGTATTTATACAGTTTCAAAGTTATTAGGACATTCTAATGTTTCGGTAACTGAAATATACAGCCATTTGAGAACGGAAGATTTAATGAGTTCTGTAAGTAAATTAGATAACTGAAATATGCCCATAAAATTAATTTTAAACCGTCATACGTGCCCTACACGGGACTTTCATTCCGGGTTTGACTAAAACTACCCTTGAAACAAACCTATGTTTAAAAACGATTTAAAAACAAAAAATGAAAGGATAAATATTATGTTACTATTTGAACTTTTACAAAACGGCGATACTGATTACTTTACCAAAACGTTATTTAATGCTTTGATTAATAATCAAGACGAATATTCCGAAATTAACAACCAAATAGAACAAATCTTTTACGAAACAAAAGATGATGCCAAAAGGATTTTCTTATTAACTGAATATTTGGACTGTGAAATCCTTGAAAAAGGTGACTTGTCAAATGAAAAATTAATTTCTCAAATTGGCGATAATTCAATTATCCTCTTTTTAGATAAAATATTGTATTTCAAAATTGATGTTTACGAAGTTGCCAAAGGATTAATTGAACACTACAAGAAACAAAACTCGATTAAAACAAAAAACAAAGCTGCTTAAATTATTGAAGCCGGAGCTTTCGGGTTCCGGCAACATTAATTAATAATTTTGTTGCTTATTACTAAATAAAGAGGCAAATTTATCAAGGATTATTTAGGGATATTCAATCAAAAATCTAAAATATGAAAGATTAAAAATTATTTATGTAAGGATGGCACTTGGGATACTTAAAAGATAAGTTGAAAACAAAAGAATCTACTGCAATCCTTTCTATTTTTGGGTTGTTTAC
>Ga0075269_10000017_pt1 | contig 32009 bp, 23 predicted proteins | sample SF_Rice_5C_0N_10_FD_69773 | JGI IMG/M metagenome (GOLD analysis project Ga0075269, IMG submission 69773) | Rice paddy soil microbial communities from Twitchell Island, California, USA - SF_Rice_5C_0N_105 | ecosystem: Environmental > Terrestrial > Soil > Paddy field/soil | place: USA: Twitchell... | reverse complement strand
ATATTCAAGGTCATCAAACATCAGGGCCGTCAGTGCTTCTTCAAAAAGCAGCAGTCGGTGCGTTAAATGGAATCCAATCCGGCGTCGAAAGTCTAAGACTAAATCTTGAGAACAACCGGAATGTTATGATTGACCTTCTGAATTCATTTGAAGGAGTAAAAGTTACAAAGCCCGACGGAACGTTTTATTGTTTCGCAGACTTTAGTGTCTATGAAAAAAATTCCAACAAGCTCTCTGAATTCTTAATTGATAAAGTAATGGTTCTTACAGTGCCGGGTGCCGAATTCGGCCTGGAAGGGCACCTAAGATTGAGTTACTGCGGATCAATTAAAGAAATTACCGAGGGTATTGAAAGAATGAAATGGGCGCTTGATCAGAACTCGCCTAACGAGTTGTATATAGGCGACAGGAAGTTAGTGAGGGATTGGTCATGAGTAAATATCTCGAATTCAATACTCCGGCAAGTAAAGAAGCAAAACAGTTAGCTTCTGACTTTAATTTGACTAATCATGGCTTCAATTATTTAGACAGAGTTTATTGGAACCTTCCGATATCCTCTCTTTATGAAGAAGCGGTTTTTAGAAATGAAGGGCGCGTTTCAGAAGGCGGCCCATTCATAGTAAAGACCGGGAAGCATACGGCGCGGGCTGCGGCAGATAAATTTATAGTAAGTGAAGAATCATCAGATAAAAATATATGGTGGGGAGTCCATAACCGCCCATTCAGCCTGGAAAAATTTAATTCGTTGATGCAGAGGCTTGAAGCTTATGCACAGGGAGAGGAATTTTTCGTACAGGATTGTTACGTTGGTGCAGACCCCGAATACCAGATGCCGATTAGAATAATTACTGAAAAGGCATGGCACAGTTTATTCGTCAGGAATATGTTCTTAACAACAAGTAATCCAGATGAGCTGAAAAAATTTATTCCTGAATTTACAGTTATAGCGGCTCCCGGATTTAAGGTTGATCCTAAAATAGATGGAACGAGAACAGAGACGGGGATTGTATTAAACTTTGATGCCAGGACTGCGATAATAGCAAACTCTCTATATGCAGGTGAAATCAAGAAATCGATTTTTACGGTGCTTAATTATCTGCTTACGTACAGGGATGTTCTGCCGATGCATTGCTCAGCAAATGTCGGTAAAGACGGAGACGTTGCTTTGTTCTTCGGATTGAGCGGAACAGGTAAGACTACATTGTCTGCTGATCCTAAACGCAGACTTATTGGCGATGATGAGCATGGCTGGAGCCCTTACGGCGTATTTAATTTTGAGGGCGGCTGCTATGCAAAAGTAATTCGTCTTTCCGAAGAAAGTGAGCCGGAAATTTATGCGACAACAAAACGATTCGGTACAATATTAGAAAATGTAGTATACGATCCGGTTACACGTAAAATAGATTTAAATGATGATTCAATCACTGAGAATACCAGGGCGTCTTATCCTTTAGATTTTATTCCAAATGTAGTCCCTCAAGGTTACATAAGGAAACATCCGAAAAATGTTATATTGCTGACTTGTGATGCTACTGGAACACTCCCACCAATTGCTAGGTTAAATCCTGAACAAGCGCAGTATCATTTTATCAGCGGTTATACTTCAAAGATTGCAGGCACTGAGATCGGCCTTGGCATAGAACCGCAGATTACGTTCAGTGCATGCTTTGGCGGGCCTTTTATGGTTCGGCATCCTTTCGATTATTCTGCTCTGTTAAAGGAAAGGCTGCTTAAACATAAGGCGCAATGCTGGCTTGTTAATACTGGCTGGGTTGGCGGAAGGTTTGGTGTCGGAAAGAGAATAAGTATCCGGCATACGCGCAATCTTTTAAATGCCGCCCTTGAAGGGAAACTGGATAATGTTCAATTTAGAAAAGATAAATTATTCGGATTTGAAGTTCCGGTTAGCTGTCCGGATGTGCCTCAAGATGTACTTGATCCATCGAGCTCATGGGGAAATAAAGATGAATACTGGAAAAAGTATGATGCATTAGCGGCAAGGTTCGTGGAAAACTTCAAGCTTTTTGCTAAAGGGTGTTCGGAAGAAGTATTGAAGGCAGGGCCAAAGCGTTTGGCACAAGTGCAATAAGATATTTCCGAATTAGTTATAACAGAACTGCTAGGAAGCAAGATTTCTCGGCCCTAAACGGAGTTTGGTAACGAGAATAATAGATGATTCAATAGCCCAGGCCCGCCTATAGTTGCGCCATATGGCATTTTAGTAATTTATTTGATAAATATATATTCAAGTAAATACACAGGTGAACGGAAGGAGGGCGTAGCCCGACTGGAGTTCACCTGTGTGGATTCATTAAAATCAATATGGTGCTCCCGTTGTAAAATCTGAAGTTATAAATAATAGTCTTGCTCTTTTTGTAGGCAGATACGGTTTAGTAAACAGCATAACAGCTCCGGGAAAAGCATTAGATTATTATGGTGCAGCTAATGATTTAAAAATTCAATTGGGATACGGTGGATTACTGCTAGAATATTTAAGTAATCCTGATTCACTAATTCATTATAATATATCGGGATTAATTGGAGGAGGAGGTGTGAATTACGGGTACCGTAATATGGATTTTTATTATGGAGAACATTTCGGTAATTCAAGCTTCTTTGTCCTTGAGCCCGCGGCAGAAGTCGGGCTCAATATTACCAGCTTTTTCAGATTAAGCGCCGGAGTGAGTTGTAGATGGATTAAAGGAAGCAGTATTGTTGGAATGACAGGTACTGATTTATCGTGCATCTCTTCATTTAATGCTTTCAAGCTCGGGAAGTTATAACTAATTAACTGAAGTTACGCAAATTATAGTTTTGTTATATTGAAGGAAAAGAAATATCTGAAAATTATTCAAAATTGTAACCTTGGGATTCTTAGCTCCGCACAGAATGACAGTTTTGCGTAATTTAAGTAATTAAGTCTAAAATCCTGCAAACATTGCAAGTCGTTCTCCAATATACAATTTAAGATGATTAGATTGGAAAACGATTATATATTCTTCGTGTAAATTTACTTTGTACTTTGATATAGTTTTTATAGTTTGCCGCCTATAAAATAAATTATTGAATTACTAAGTACTATAATATGATTAACAAAATAAAAGAGCTCGAAAAGATATCAAAGCTTCTTGAGCCCTCGCCAGAGCAGAGAAAACTTCTTCTTGAAAAAGTAATACAAAATTCCGAAGAGTTCCTTAATAACTTACCTTTTGAAAAAACATATAATGAGTCTGAAGAAAAAGGATCCGGGATCTATGGTTATCCGATATCTGAAGCAAGTATAAATATTTCCGATGCATTATCAATATTAAAGCGAAATGTCGATACTCCGGGAATAAACCCTGCATCAGGGGGGCATTTAGGTTATATTCCGGGAGGGGGTATATATCATTCTGCTTTAGGTGATTTTTTAGCCGATGTTACTAACCGTTATGCGGGGGTATTTTTTGCTTCACCCGGAGCTGTTAGAATGGAGAATCTTCTTCTGGAATGGTTGTCGAAAATTATAGGTTATCCTATATCTTCTAGCGGCAACCTGACATCGGGGGGAAGCATATCAAACCTTATTGCAATTGTCTCAGCTCGTGAAGCATTCAAAATAAAATCAAGAGAAATAGAAAAGACGGTAGTTTATTTAACATCTCAGACTCATCATTCAGTTGAAAAGTCTCTGCGAATTGCCGGATTGAATGAATGTATTAAACATTATATCCCGGTAGATTCTGAGTATAGAATGAATGCAGCCGAGCTAGAGTATTCTATCGAAACCGACAAAAAGAGCGGATTGAAGCCCTGGCTTATAATCTCATCCGCAGGTACTACAGACGTTGGTGCGGTGGATCCGCTTGAAGATTTAGGGAGCATAGCTGATAAATATAACTTATGGCATCATATAGATGCGGCATACGGCGGGTTTTTCGTATTATGCGATTCAGGTAAAGAATTATTAAAAGGATTAAATAACTCGGATTCAATTATCATAGATCCTCACAAAGGTTTATTCCTTCCCTACGGGTCAGGGGCTATATTAATTAAAGATAAAAAACTTTTATATAAGGCCTTTAGTTATCAAGCAGGTTATATGCAGGATGCTCTTGCACAAAATGAAGAACTTTCCCCGGCAGATCTTTCGCCCGAGCTTTCAAAGCATTTTAGAGGCCTTCGCATGTGGCTTCCGTTAATGCTGCTTGGAACAAAACCCTTCAGTGCCGCATTGGAGGAAAAATTGCTGCTCGCAAAATATGCTTACGGCAGACTAAGTGAATTACCAAATATTGAGCTTGGCCCTACACCTCAACTATCAGTTGTAACATTTAGAATAGTGCCTCCCGAAGTAGATTCTAATGTCTTTAATAAAAAGCTAATTGAGGAAATACATAAAGACGGAAGAGTTTTCCTTTCTTCAACTATTCTTAACGGGAAGTATACATTGCGGATGGCAATTTTATCATTCAGGACTCATTTGAGCGAAATTGATCTTGCTCTTGAAATATTAAAAGAAAAAATTAAGCTCATAAGAGAGTCGTTTAATTAATACTAATGCTGAAAAATTAGCATCTAAAAGACAATGAATTTGGGATGATAATCTACATACATTCTACTTTATCATCAACGATTCTAATCGCAAATAGGCCGGAGGCTTAAGAGTTATATTTATCTGGAGGAATGGAGCACTGGAGAACAGCTATTTACGGCATTATTTCAAGATTGCATAAACGATAGAATTGATCTTGGCTTTAGGTGACTTAAATTAAATAGGTATAATATTAAGGTGTAATAATTTTTCAAATGAAATGAAGAAAGCAGATATAAATATGGATTGGATTATATTATTCATTGCAGGATTGTTCGAAACTGCATGGGCAATTAGTATGAAATATTCCGACGGATTTACAAAATTGTATCCCAGTATCTTTACAATTGCAGCAATGGCATTAAGTGTTTTTCTGCTTTCGGTTTCACTAAAAAATTTACCGGTCGGGACAGCTTATGCCGTATGGACCGGCATTGGGGCAGTAGGTACAGCTATTCTTGGGATAGTATTATTCGGTGAATCTAAAGAGTTAATCAGGATCGGATTTATTTTTTTAATTATAGCCGGGATAATAGGCTTAAAGATTTTCACAGCTAAATGAAATTGTTTGCATCATGTTAGCTGCTGAGCGGAAAAATCTATGAAATAATTTGTATTGAAAAGATTTTTTACTGTCAGATTATAAATTACAATGGTAAACAATCCTATTCTTTTTTATCATTGACCAACGGATATAGAGGGTGTGTGAAGATTAGATTCTGATTTATAAATATAATAGAATATGATAAATTTTCTTTGAGATAGTAAATATTCAACTACGTAGGGGGTTGATTAAAAGAGCAGAATAACCTCTATGTTTTGTCAACCACAGATTACATCTGTGGCTATTCAAATTGAACCGCTCCGCAGTTCTCCCCATTCGGTCTTGATTTTATTACCATGAATTTCATTCATGGCTATTCACATTGAACTAATTCGTAGTTCCGAGCGGTTTATTGTTTTCTTACCACAGATTACATCTGCCGCTATTTACATTGAACTACTTCGTTGTACCTGGTGTGTATTGTTATTGACCTTGAAACACTACTTGGTATTTTAGCTTAAGTACCACGAAGTGGTACAATGTAAATAGCCATATGTGAAACATATGTAATATGAAAACGTGATTAATACTAGCCGAACCCCGGAGAGCCTGTCCTGATTTTATCGGGAGGTTCAATAAATAAAATGAATCACTACTGTCCGGTTTAAAAATGAGAAAATTCATTTGAGCACTGATTTTATTGGTCAAAATCGACTTTAACTTAATAATCGATTTGAAATGATATTTTAATATTTTCTTTGATATCCGATTAAATATTAAACATTTATAATGAAATTATAAACAACCGGGCAGTAGTGAAAATGAATATTTATTTAATGAATTAGAATTTCCACACAGCCTGTAAACAGTCTGCCCGCCTCCGGCGGGCCTGGGCTATTGATAAAATATTTAAATACTTTCTAATAAACTATTAAGGTTTTTTCTAATGAAGCTCACATAATAGGACTTTGGTTTATTAATCTGATAAGGTTTCTATCTTATAAGATTTATTTTTCATATAACTTTTGATACTAATAGCTAATAATCAAGTTAGTCACTTGATGGAAGTTATCACAAATTAAATTAATTTATTATATAATGCATGTATGAATTTATTAAGGAATTTATTTTATGGCAGAGACGAGTGCAGGACTTTTAATGTATTTTGCAAATGGAGATAAACTGAAAGTATTTTTAGTTCATCCCGGCGGGCCTTTTTTCACTAACAAAGATGAAGGGCATTGGGGTATACCGAAAGGACTCGTTGATAAAGATGAAGATCTATTAGATGCTGCTAAACGGGAATTTAATGAAGAGACTGGAATCAATCCAAATGGAGATTACATTCCACTAGGTACAATCCAGCAGAAGAACGGCAAAATTGTCTATGCATGGGCATTCAAAACTATGAATGATAGAAAGATTGAAGTAAGTAGTAATACATTTGAAATGGAATGGCCTCCGCATTCAGGAAAGAAACAGAAGTTCCCAGAAATTGATAAAGGCGAGTATTTTACAATTGAGGAAGCGGAAAAGAAGATGATTGGCGCACAATTTGAATTTATCTCAAGGCTTATTGAGCATATAAAATCAGATTAGAAATTCTATTATATTTTAATCAGAAATAAAAATTCTTAGGGAGAAAGATAAATGAAAACTTTTATGTTGGTTATATTATTAATCGCAGCTTGTCTGTTTACCAGTATGGATGGAATCGCACAGGATAATAATTCTAAGATTAAATCGGATCAATACACAATTGTAATACACGGCGGCGCTGGTACGATAAGTGAGGATATGCCCGATTCCGTTAAGGAGGCTTATCTTAATTCGTTAAAGAAAGCTCTGCAGATAGGAAAGGACATTCTTGCAAAAGGAGGAACAAGTCTTGATGCAGTTGAAAAGGTGATAAATTATTTTGAGAATGACCCTAAGTTCAATGCAGGTATCGGTGCAGTATATACATCTGCCGGAACACATGAAATGGATGCCGCAATTATGGACGGGCGTGATCTATCATGCGGAGCAGTTGCAGGTGTTGAACATATCCCTCACCCTATTTCCCTGGCAAGATTAGTAATGGAAAAAACACCGCATGTACTGCTTGCATATCAGGGAGCTGAAAATTTTGCCGAGAGCATGGGAATTAAGTTAGTTCCGCAGAGCTATTTTGATACTCCCGAAAGATTGAAACAATTGCAGGATTATAAGAAGAAACTTGAAGAAGGGAAGCACGGGACAGTAGGCTGCGCAGCGCTGGATAAATACGGCAATCTTGCAGCAGGGACATCAACCGGAGGAATGACAAATAAATTACCGGGAAGGATCGGTGATTCTCCGTTAATAGGTGACGGTACTTATGCAAATAATAAAACATGTGCAGTATCATGCACAGGATGGGGCGAAAAGTTTATTAAGCATACTGTTGCTTTCAATGTATCAGCTTTAATTGAATATAAAGGAATGACTCTTAAACAGGCAGCAGATGAAATGATATATAAGCAGCTAGATCCAAATGACGGAGGTTTGATTGCAGTCGATAAAAACGGGAACTATGCAATGCCTTTTAGTACTTCAGGAATGTTTAGGGGTGTGGCTAATTCATCGGGTACTTTTGAAGTAAAGATATGGAAATAAAAATGATTTAACTTAATTAAGGAGATAAAATGCAAAGGCCTAAAACCGGTGAGTATTCACCATATTATGAAAATTATATAAGCTTAGTAGAAGGTAATGAACCAATTAAGATTATGGAGAGACAGTTAATAGAAACACCAAAGCTATTTAGCACAATACCGGCAAATAGGGGAAATTATGCTTATGATACCAGAAAATGGACGATAAAGGAAATTCTCGGGCACCTTATCGATACTGAAAGAGTATTTGCTTACAGGGCAATGTGTATCTCACGGGGAGAGCAGCAATCTTTACCGGGGTTTGAACAGGACGATTACGTAAAGGCTGCAAATTTCGGGAAGAGAAAACTTGCTGACCTAATTGAAGAATATGGAAAGGCCCGTGAAGCTACTATTGCAATGTTTAAGAGCTTTGATGCAGAAGCAATTGGAAGGAGAGGGATTGCTAATAAAAAAGATATAACAGTTAATGCCCTATTCTTTATTATTCCGGGGCACGAGCAGCATCATTTGAATATTCTAAAAGAAAAATATATCAAGCTCTAAAAATTTGGAGGCGGGAGAATTGGATTCCGACATATATACTCTAATAAAATAATTAAGCTCAGATTACGCGATAAATCTCTTTCAATATCTTTTCTGTGGCGCCGAGATTTTCCTGTACATAATTATAAGAGATCCCCCCCTTCTTTTTTCTGTACTCCTCATTACTGAATAAAGTCCTAAGCTGACGATAGGCTTCTATTTTATTCTTAATCAATATACCGCCGCTGCGTTTTAATAGCTTTTGGGTCTCTTGCGAATTCTCGATCTTAGGTCCAAACATTACGGGTATTCCGTATACTGCTGCTTCAAGTACATTGTGAATACCCTGTTTAAAGCTGCCACCTACATAAGCTGCATGGGCATAAGTATAAAGTGTGAGCAATATACCTATCGAGTCAATAATAATTACTCGCTCATCTTTATAGCTATTTAAGAATGAGAACCTAATAGTCTTAAGTCTGCCGGAAAATTCATTCTCGATCTTTTCAAGGTTTAACAATGTTGGTTCATGAGGCGCAATAATAAGAATAACATCTTTGTCATGTTTTGAAAGTGTCATAAATGCAGGAAGGATAACTTCTTCATCACTTTCCCAAGTACTGCCTGCAACAAATACTTTTTTACCTGCGAGTAATTCTTCCTTTATTAAATTGCGTTCCCGTGCAGTTATACTTCTTTGATAGACCCTATCGAATCTAGTATCACCAACAGCATTTATCTGTTCGCTGGTACATCCGAATAATCTAAATCCTGCCGAATCTGCATCTGATACAGTAAGTATTTTAGTAATGGTGCTGTATAAGTTCTTATGGAAATTCTTTATTAAAGGAAATTTTCTGGAAGTGTTTGGCTTCATTGTTGCATCTACAATAAAGCAAGGTACATTAAAATCCCTCATTGCCCAAACAATATTTGGCCAATAATCATAACGCATAATAACGGCAAGGTTCGGGCGGACTATCTGAATAAACCTTTTTGCATTGGAATATGTATCAAAGGGGATGTAAGAAATTAAATCTGCATGAGGGTATTTGCGGGAATTCTCATAACCTGAAGGAGAAAAAAAAGTAACAAGAATGTTGATTCCTTTATCCTTTCTCAGTTCTTCAATTATTGGTTTTGCTTGTTCGAATTCTCCTAATGAGGAGGAATGAAACCAGATGAGCTTTTTTGATTTATCCAGGGCAGCGGCATTTAGTATAAGCTCTTCAAAGATCCTTTTTCTTCCGGTAATACCGCGCTTTACTTTTTTATCAAATAATCCGGCTGTATGGATTAAAACATATAAAACGGGGATAACAAAAATATTGTAAATTAGGAACCAGATTTTCTTCATTTCGTATTCAATAATAATTTTAGTTTGTCATATGCAGATTGAGGAGTTAGTTCTTTCATACAACGGAAATGCTTTTCAGGGCAATTATCTCTACCTATATGACTACATGGCCGGCAATATAAGCCTTGGATCTCCAGAATAATATTTTCATTCTTATAAGGAGTAAATCCGAATCCCTTTACTGTTGAGCCATAGAAGGCAAGCACCGGTATTTGTAATGCGCATGCGATGTGCATTAAACCTGAATCGTTACAGACTAAGGCACGGCAATGCTTCATATCCTCTGCAGTATTATAGACCTTATCGTCATTAGAAAGGTTTAATGAGCCGGGGATTTTCGTCGATATATGATAACAAGTTTGAAGGTCCTCTTTACCTCCCAATAATACTATTTTATAGCCATCTTTTATTAGAGTATTACCAAGATCAATATAATAGTCTTGTGGCCACATTTTAGTAAAGTGGCGTGAACCCGGAGCAAAACCTATATATTTTTCATTATCAATAAGTTGTGAGACGTAAGTTGGCGGAATAAATAAATCCAGCCCTTTACCATCCAAACAGAAACCAGGGATAGATTGTGAATATCTTTCAGGTAACTGAGGAATATTTTTAAGCAGGTCAATTTTAAATTTAACAAGAAGGAACTTATCAAGTGTTCTCTTATTAAATTTAAAAGTCATGACACTTAATTTTCTTCTTATTTCTGATGATCGAAAATTATTCTGCAGATCGATTATAAGATCATAATTGTTATTTTGAAGCTTATAAAATAGATCTTTTTTATGGGGGCTTTCCGGTGTGTACTCTATTATGTTTGAAAGATAAGGATTATGCAGGAGGAGCTCTTTGTACTGCTTTTTAATAATAAAATCGATTGAAACATTAGGATATTTAATCTTAATAGAACGGATCAAAGGGGTAGTTAACAGGATATCACCCAATGAACTGAGCCTAATAATTAGAATTTTACTAATTCCTGTAAAGTCCAAAAAGATATGCCTAAATTTCTTAAAAAAGCATCGTTAATTTAGCCATAACAGTGCCATAGTTCCAACAAATATGTTGCAGGTTTCTGTCTTAAAGAGTATTTTGCATTGAATTTATAAGGAAGAAATATGTTGCCTTCTACATTTGCCGGCGTAAAAGTAGTTCCGGCCGAGTCAATTGAAAAAAAGGTTTATAATATTATTGAAAACTACGTTCAATATTTACCTATAGTAAACGATAGAAATCGTCTTGGTTTCGATCTTTATAAATATGTTATCGGGGAAGGGGATGAACCTCTCATAGCAATAAGAAATGCTAAAGTAAAAGTCGAAGGTATTTCAGTCGAAGAGCTCTCCAGTAAAATCTCCGAAGATATTAAACATTTTAAAAACAAAGGTTAATCAATAAATCTATAAAGATTTGCTTATTAAATCCGCAGCAATATGCGTTTGTGCTAATACAGCACTATTATAATTGCATTTGATAATTTAATAAGGTTTAGTTTTTAGAGCCGGATTTAATCTATTCAGCGTTCAGCATTTATATAAGGCTATAAATAATTCTTTTTGATTTAATCATAATAAAACCTTATCGAGTGTTGAAACCTTTGTGGCTAATATGCAAAAAGAGAAAGACAAATTTATTACCTAATTTAAAAGTTGAGTAATACTTTAAGAAATGATTGTAGAATCTGAATTTATAGCTTAAATTCCATATAAGATATTTTAATTTAAATTAAAAGGTGATGCAATGAGGAAATTAAAAATTCTTTTATCAATTATACCCATCTTACTATTCTTTTCAATTCAAAATTATGGGCAAAAGAACGACCGGAAAGATGTACCCGCAAAATATACATGGAATTTAAAAGATCTTTATTCTGATGAAGCTTCATGGCTAAAGGAAAAGGACGTAATACTTAAAGAGCTTGATGAAGTTACAAAATATAAAGGACAGCTTGCTGATGATGCAAAGACATTAAATGCTGCGCTGGATTTATATTTTGATATGGTAAAACAATTCTACCGTTTTTCCGAATATGCTAATGGACTGACAAATCAGGACTTAAGGAATTCAAGCTATCAATCTTTAACCCAGCAGGCAATGCATGTAGGAACTGAGATATCCGAAAAGACAGCATTTTTTAATCCGGAGATTTTAGGGATTGATCCTTCGAAGATAAAATCATTCTTTGATGAGGATAAAGATCTGTCTAAATACGGAATGTTTATCATGGATATTCAGCGATTGAGAGCGCATACACTACCCGAATCGGAAGAGAAAATATTAGCCAGCTTCAATGCTATATACAGTACGCCGGAAAATGTATACAGCATATTTAATGATGCTGAATTCCCGTATGCTAAGGTAAAGCTATCAAATGGAGAGGAAGTTGAACTGACCTCTTCTGCATATACTAAATACCGGTCTAATCCAAATCGTTCGGACAGAAAAAAGGTATTCGAAGCTTTCTTTGGCCAGTATGGAAAGTTTCAGAATACTATAGGAACAAATTTAGGCGGCAAAATGAAGCTGGATTGGACATATGCAAAAGATAGGAACTATGGTTCTTCTTTAGAAGCAGCATTAAATACATTTAATATTCCGGTTTCTGTTTATGAAAATTTGGTTAAGCAGATCCATCATAGTCTACCGACGCTGCACAGGTTCTTAAAACTTAAGAAACAAATGCTTGGTGTTGATACACTCCATTATTATGATCTTTACACTCCAATAGTGAAAAAAGTTGAAATGAAATTTGATCTTCCGGAAGGCCAAGAGACTATTCTTACAGCATTAAAGCCATTGGGTGACGATTATTTGGAAACTATAAAGAAAGCATTTAATGACAGGTGGATTGATTATATGCCGACTGCCGGAAAGAGGAGCGGCGCATATTCTACAGGCGGCGCATATGATGTGCATCCATATATTCTAACCAACTGGAACGGAGATTATGAGTCTGTTTCAACACTGGCTCATGAATTGGGACATACTATGCACAGTTATCTTTCAAACGAAAATCAGGCATTTGTTAATTCACAGTACTCGACTTTCGTTGCTGAGATTGCGTCTACACTGAATGAGGGCCTGCTGAATGATTACATGGTTAAAAATGCAAAGAGTGATAAAGAAAAATTGTATTTGCTTGGAAGCTACCTGGAATTATTACGGACAACGATTTTCAGGCAGACACAGTTCGCAGAGTTTGAATTAGCGATGCATAAGATGGCCGAAAGCGGTGAACCGATAACCGGAGAAACTTTAAGCAAGATGTATTATAATCTTGTTAAAGAGTATTACGGTAATGATGAAGGCTATTGTGCAGTTGATCCTTATGTAGCATATGAGTGGGAATATATACCTCATTTTATGTATAATTATTATGTCTATCAGTATTCTACTTCATTAATCTATTCGACAGCTCTAGCACAGAAAATATTAAACGAAGGCAAGCCGGCTGTAGATAAGTATTTTAATATACTTAAAGGAGGAAGCTCTGATTATCCGATTGAGCTTATAAAGAAAGCCGGCATTGATCCGTTATCATCAGAGCCGTTTGATTTGACAATGAATAGGATGAACAAAGTTATGGATCAAATGGAGGAGATATTAGCAAAAGGGAAGTTGGATTAACGCTGGAGTTAATATTTATTTATTTTTATAAATTGAATATTAGCATGAACCCAGATAGGAATGCCTAAGATGTAGCACAGATTACTAATCTGTGCTACATTTTTATTCATATGTAGAAGTATATGCTGCATGATGTGAATCAAAGAGGATTGCCTATTGATTTGTAATAAAAAAATTAGCTTGTTTGCATGCAGGAAGTTTGACTAAATTTCGCGGCACTAATTTACATTTTAACATGAGTTTTGAACCCTCATATATAAAGCTTTATGAATCCGGCGAATTGGCAAAAAGAGTCGAGTTTGCTGACCTAATGCTTAAGTCATGCGATATTTGCCCGCGGGATTGCCATGTTGACAGGACTGTAGATGAAATCAGTTACTGTGTAAGCGGATATCATCCTATTGTATCCTCATACACCCCTCACTTTGGTGAAGAACCTGTTCTTGTCGGGACAAACGGCGCCGGGAATATATTTTTTGGCAACTGTAATCTTAGATGCGCTTACTGTCAGAACTTTACTATCTCTCAGAATTGGAAAGTTGAAAGAAAGAATGAAGTTTCTTTCGAGCGGCTCGCAGAAATAATGATTGAGCTTCAGAATAAGGGGTGCCATAATATAGGTCTGGTTTCGCCTACTCATTTTGCGGCTCAGATATTAAGATCAATAAATATTGCAGCCGGGAAAGGACTGCGGCTGCCAATTATATACAATACAAATGCATATGATTCTGTTGAAATGCTTAAGCTGCTTGACGGAGTAATAGATATTTATCTGCCGGATTTGAAATACGGTAACGATGAGTATGCAAAAAGATATTCAAAGGCGGGAAATTACTTTGAGAAGGCGAAGCTTGCTGTTAAAGAAATGTTCAGGCAGGTTGGCGATAAATTAACATATGAAGGTAATGTTGTTGTAAGGGGTTTGATTATTAGACATCTAGTACTCCCAAATGACCTAGCAGAATCAGAAGAGGTATTAAAGTTCATCGCTAAAGAGTTGAGCAAGGATATTAATCTATCCGTTATGTCGCAATATTATCCGATATTCAAAGCAACGGATGAAATCTTATTAAATAGGACAATTCGCGAAAGTGAATACGACAGGGTAATGAGGCTCCTGGATAAATACGGTTTAGAAAAGGTCTGGACACAGGAGATGGAAAGCCAGGAAACGTATAGGCCGGATTTTGAAGGTAATAGGGAGAAGCCATTCTCCTTTTAAATTGAATATATCATAATATTAAAGTTAGAAATATAATTTACTTTTCAGTTATAAAATGCATGGGTTTATGACCGCATATTAGTATAAACAAATAAATTGATTTTAAGGTGAGAGATAAAGAAATGCATCTATCCTTGAAATGATTAGCACTTAAGTAAGTGAGGAATTGTTAAGCGGAGATATTAAAGGAAACAAATTAGAATTATAAGAAATGGATAAAAAACAGCGGAATAAAATTTTAACTGTATTGTTTATTGGCGTACTGATGGGTGCTTTAGACATTGCCATAGTAGGCCCTGCGCTGCCGGCGATACAAAGACAATTTGGTATAAATGAAAGAACAGCCGCCTGGATATTTGCTATTTACGTACTCTTCAATTTAGTAAGCACTCCTTTAATGGCAAAGCTTTCGGATATAATGAACAGGAGGGTAATTTATATTGCAGATGTACTGCTTTTTGCAATGGGTTCATTAGTTGTTGCTTTATCTCCTAACTTTACGGTATTATTAGTGGGAAGATCAATCCAGGGATTCGGAGCAGGAGGCATATTCCCTGTTGCAAGTGCGGTAATAGGGGATACATTTCCCGAAGATAAAAGAGGCAGTGCACTCGGATTGATCGGGGCAGTATTCGGAATTGCGTTCATTATAGGCCCTGCACTGGCAGGTGTCCTTTTATTATTAAGCTGGCATTGGCTTTTTATTATAAATATCCCGATTGCAATCGTAATTATTTTTCTCTCTCTTAAAAATATTCCTCTTGCTATATCTCACGGTAAAGGCAAGTTTGACTGGAACGGGACTATTCTTTTGTCGATTATCCTGGCTTTCCTTTCTTACGGGTTCAATCAGATAAATTCTGCAGAGTTCTTCTCTAGTATCATTTCAAGTTCTATTATGCCTTTCTTAATTATATCTATTATTCTGATACCTGTTTTTATTGGTGTAGAAAGAAAGAAGGATGATCCGCTGTTAAGAATAAAACTATTGGCTTCAAGACAAGTCAGCTTAGTAAGCATACTTGCGATAGGGTCAGGACTAACTGAAGCGGCAGTTGTATTTATTCCGCCATTCCTTGTATCTACTTTTAATGTTACAGCGTCTAAGGCAAGTTTTATGCTTATACCAATAGTTATATCGATGGCTATAGGTTCTCCGCTTGCAGGAAGAATGCTTGATAAAGCCGGTTCCAAGTTTGTTTTAATAATCGGAACTACTTTACTTGCAGGAGGAATGTTAGGTTTAGCGTATGTTTCTTCTAGATTAACAGGCTTTTATATCTCTGCATCTTTAATAGGATTGGGGAGTGGGTTTCTTATAGGGGCGCCATTACGTTATATCATGCTTAATGAATCCAACGCAAATGAAAGAGCATCGGCTCAGGGGGCGCTTAGGTTATTTACCGGCATAGGACAGCTATTAGGCGGGGCAGTAGTCGGTGCTCTAGCAAGCTCAGGAGGTGGAGGTGCAGAAGGTCTGCAATATGCATTCCTTATAGTGGGAATATTTTCGGCAATTTTGATTGTTGTATCATTGGGATTGAAATCTAAGAAAAAGGAATTATCATAATAGATATCTTTTCAAATTTTATAATACAATTTTAATATTATAAAAGCGCTTTTACACTCCAAATTATGCCTATTTATTTAGATCAGTCAAGCAATCTTAACTTCTCAGTTAATAATTGAGACCGTTAAGCCTAAATTTAATTTTGCTGCCTCTATTTTCTTTTTTAAGAAAACATTATTTTGATCGCGGTTTTTATTTCTATTACGGAATTAAATGAGGCAGAGTATGTTCAAAGACCATCCTAAGGGTTTATATGTTCTTTTCTTTACCGAAATGTGGGAACGATTCGGATTTTACACCGTACTGGCAATCTTTGTTTTATATCTGCAGGAAAATTTCCATTGGGATGCCGCAACAATTGGAAACATCTATGGATTATTTATTGCTGCAACGTTTTTCCTGCCGTTGTTCGGCGGAATGGTAAGCGATAGACTTCTGGGATATGGAAAAACAATTCTGCTTGGCGCTATTGTATCCTGCATAGGCTACACCCTTCTCGCTTTGCCGACTCATTCAGAATATTTGCTGTTCACTGCATTGTGTGTTATCGCAGTAGGTAACGGGCTGTTTAAACCTAATACTTATGTTATTGTTGGAAATTTATATTCTGGAGTTAACGGCTCTCTAAAGGATGCGGCATTTAATATCTTTTATATGGGCATAAACGTTGGCGCTTTCCTAGCACCGATAGCCGCAACTTCAACAAAAGATTTTATGATAGAACATTACCACTTTACTCTAGCGCATGCTTATAATGCGGCTTTTGGGGTAGCTGCTGCTGGTATGCTGCTGGCAATTGCTATATTCCTTACATTCAAAAAATACTATAAACATGCCGATTTCAGAAGTAAAGACAAAGTAAAGGTGAATAATGAAGTAGCCTTGACTAAGTCACAGGAAAAAGCAAGGATTTCTGCCCTCTTAATTATATTCGCTATTATTATTTTCTTCTGGATGACGTATTACCAAAACGGCTTTACTATGACGCTGTTTGCTAAAAATTATACAGTTACTCTTGTTGACAGAATAACATATCTTCTTTTCGATCCTCTTTCGTTAATCTCAATACTTGCGATAATTCTTTTTGTTGCTTCGGCGCTTAACAAAAAAGCGTCCTTAAAATTACGAACCATATCGGGAATTATTTCCGGCGCAGCAATTATTATTCTTTTAATAAAGGTTAATTTATTTTCTGATAGAAACTCTATTTCTCCAGAAAGTTTTCAATCATTCAATCCATTGTTTATTTTATTTCTAACCCCGATTATCGTTGCATTCTTTGGGTGGCTTAATAAAAGATCCAAAGAACCGAGTTCGCCTGCAAAGATAGGTATGGGTATGTTTATAACTGCTCTTGCTTTCACAGTAATGATATTCGCATCTATCGGGCTGCCGTCGGCTCATAGCGGTGCAGCAGCAGGTTCTTACGAGCGGGTAACTCCTTATTGGCTTATCTCTTCATATTTTGTAATTACAGTTGCCGAATTGTTTTTGAGTCCAATGGGGATTTCATTTGTAAACAAAGTTGCGCCTCCGAGAATGAAGGGTGCAATGATGGGAGGCTGGTTTGCAGGTCAGGCTGTCGGGAGTTATTTAGCCGGCTTTGTAGGTAGATTTTATGTTACTATGGAATTATGGCAGTTCTTTCTGATTTTGGTTATTGCTTCGCTGTGCTCTGGTTCCCTGGTGTGGATGTTTCTTAAAAAACTGAATCTCGCTTCAGAAAGTTGAAAGATTTCTGCAATATTTAATTATGATTTTATGTCCCTTTTTCAGAAGAATATCGAATGAATTCTATCTATAATAAAAATATATTACTCTTTCTCATACCTTTATTCCTATCCTTTACAAATCCCAAAGGATATTACTTTAAATCTGAGATGATGCCTAACAGCAATTATAAAATAATTACTCGAATATTTACAGATTCAGAGGTGAACTATAAAGGGAGCGATGAGGTAATTGCCAGATTAAAATATAGCGGGATAAAAATTCCGATGGAAGTCAATGGATATAGATCATTTGGAGAATCAATCAAAACAGATAGTTTAAACAGTGATAGTGCATTCGGCATAATTATGAATGTTGATTATGATTCCAGTTTAACAATAAGAAACGGAGATACTTTAAAAGTGCCCCGGATATCAATTGCCGGAGTACAATTTGCCGGTATATATACAAAAAACAAGCTGTTCAAAAATATTGAAGTAATATCCGGAGATTTGCCCGAACAATTAAAAAGTCAAATCCCAGAGATGATAGAAAACATGTACAAGAATATTAAGTACCCTGATAAACCGCTTGCCATAGGGGAAAGCTTTACAAGTAATATTCCTATGAAAATTCCTGTTGGATCATATCCGCCGATTAACGTAAATATAGTAACACATTTCAACTTAAACAGAGTAGATAGATATAAAGCTTATTTTAACACAATTGTTGAAATGTCAATGAAGGATAGCCTTAAAGGAGTAACTATTTATTTAACCGGAAACGGCACTGGTAATTTAATCCATGATCTTCGAAAAAATTTCACATTAGAATATAATTCAATTATGGATATGCATGAGGAAATATCTACTGATAAATTAGAGACTTTAGTTAAATCGAAGACAAAGTCTTATTATCAAGTAGTGTACTAAGACTAGGCTTTAGAGAATTAAAATACTAGCTATATAAGGAAGAAATTGATACACATGAATAAATTGAAGTTAAAGTATTATTAGCATTAGATTGTTCAAAATGCCGCACAGATTACTAATCTATGTTACGATAACTTTAAGCTTAAATTATTAGTATAGATATAATTATAAAAATTGTTCGAATATTTTACTTTTTTGATAAACTCATGCTGCAATTGAGGGCTCAAATTTCAACGGTTCTCTTTAATCTATTTAATATTTCTGTATAGAATAAATATTTAGAAGTTACATAAAGGACGCAGAGAAGGCACAGAGTAATTTCAAACCTGCCGGCAGAATGGTATCTTTGGTTAGTTCTTAAATAATTTACAGGGTAAGAAATGGTTACTTTTATACGAAGATTTATTTTTTTATTTATAATATTTAGTGCTGCTGTATTTTCACAAAATAAAATAGAACAAGCTAAGTTAGGTATCCAAAAATTAACATCCAAAGAATTTGCCGGCAGGGGATATGCATTTAACGGCGGCGCTAAAGCATGTTCTTTTCTAATAGAAAGGTTTAAGCAAATCGGACTCACAGAGATTACGAAGGATTACTGTCAGCCTTTTGAAATACATGCTAATGAAATTGATGGAGTACCTTTTTTAATAATTAATGATTACTTTTGGCAGCCAAATGAATGATATAAGATTATGGACAAAAGATGTCGTTATAAAAATATGCATTACGAATACTCCTAAATTAAGTAAAGGCATCAGCATCAATTATTCCCAAATGAACTTATTTGATTTTGGCTATTTAGCAGGTTAATAATTAAGCAAGAACATTTAAGTTGGTTATATCACATTTATAGAATTCCTTCCTTTAAATAAAAATTGTTTGTAACCTTTTTTGATTGCAGATCATCTATTCTGTGAACGTATATCAATACAACTTTAAATTTAATTATATGAGGTTTTATATGAAGAGAGTAATTTCTTATGCAATTGCTGCAGCGATGATTTTTACACTGAGTATAATATTTATATCGCAGGCAAAGGACAAAAGTAATGACATATATGCAGGTAAAAGTTTATTAAAAAGCCCTCCACCTAGTCCCTTTGCAGATGTAAGCAAGCTTGTAAAGGGTGCATTACCTAATTTTATTCCCGGTTTAGGTACTTTGTATGTCGATCCATCTACGCTTCCTGAAGGGCCATTTCTTGCTTACGACAAGGACGGCAACTTAATTAAAATAGTATTTATGGTGCCGCTGGATAAGCTACAAAAGCAAACTATATATACTGACCTGGCTCATAATGTGCTCGATAAAATAGGTAATAAAAAAGTTGATCATGTCAATTTCATATACAGCGGCCCACATCCAGGAGTTTCGATGCAGCACTATCATATTGAACTTGTTTTAGTAAGTGCAGCAAAAGAAAAACAAGCATTAGGTGATAAATTATATTAGATGAAAACTAAATTTATATTATTTGCGCTTATTATTCCGTTAATATATTTATTCATTTGTTCCTTTAACTCAGGAAATCAAAATTTAAATGGGGAAGAATTATATAGGAACTGTGCCGGCTGCCATCAACCGGACGGGAAAGGGATTCCCGGATTTTATCCGCCTCATGTTGGGCATGTTCCGGAATTATTGAGAACCAGAGGCGGCCGGCAATTTGTTACACATGTCGTGCTGTTCGGGTTAAGTGGAGTAATTTGCGTAAACAATAAAGAATATGGAAAGACTGTTGCGATGCCGGCATGGGATACGGTATTAACCGATGCACAAATATCTTCAGTCCTTAATTATATTTGTTTCACTCTCGGAAGTAATAAAATAAAATTGCCTAAAGGCTTTAAGCCTTTCACCAGCGAGGAAATCAAAAAAGATAGAAGTCATTTTTTGACAGCAGTACAAGTCTATACTGAAAGGAATAAAATTTATGGTGAACCTTGCTTAAAAAAGAAAATATAAGTTTCTATAAGCTTCATTTTCAAAATTCAAGTATAGGCATTTAAATAATTTCCAATTATTATATTTAAATCATTTATATCTAAAATATACTTTCTAAGAAAAAAGAAAAATAGCTGCGGTTATTACATTGGATTTGAAAAGATTTGTGTTGCTATGGTTTTAAATAACAATTATATGTTTGAATAATAAAAATAATTAAAGAGTAAAGTATAACCTTATTCATTTTTTAACCTTAATTATAACATATACAAAGATTTTATTGCTTTATTCACAATAATAAAGATAAAAAATGTTTTGGACAGCATTTTACTGATTTAAGATAAGAGAATCATTTTGGATTCATTTAGAATCTATATAAAACCGTACTTGTACTCAATAATGAAAAACTTGTATCATTGCCTTATGGATTTTATCAATTGGGTACGGCACGAAAGTCTTATGTGTATTTAACGGTTTCCCCGAAGGCATCTTTCTGAAAACCGTTTTTGTTATATAGGAAGAACATCAAAGTCTAACTAAATTGAAATGCAATATTTTTTCTTTAATTACCAGCCATAATCTAGATCAAATATTTCTTTCTCAACCGATGGATGATGCAAATTGAAGATTAGAGGAAGTTTTTGAACATTTACAGGATATATTTTTCCATGAGTGCAAGTACCTGAGGCTGGCTCGCCTGTATCTTCGCATATCGTAGTATCAATAATTTCAGAAGGCTTTTTGAAATCAGAATACGCAAAGTCGCGCTCTTTCCAGGAAATTTCCTGCATCATTTTCCCCCAGATTGGTGCACATGCTGTACCGCCATATTGGAATCCGCCGCCAAGCTTATGTTCAGGATTATCGAAGCCTATCCAGATAGCTGTTGATAAATATGGATTATAGCCCACAAACCATGCATCGGTATAATTTTGAGTTGTACCGGTTTTACCTGCAGCGATACCATGATAATATCTTTTTACGGATGTAGCGGTACCGCCTTGGACAACTTTTTTTAATGCAGTTGTTACAAGGAAAGCAGTTGCGGAATCAAGAACTGTAGTAGTATCTATACCTCTGCTGTACAGCACTCTTCCGTTCTTATCCTGGATTTTTAAGATAGAAAACGGAGCTCCGTACTTTCCTTCGGAAGCAAAGACAGCATAAGCAGCTGCCATTTCTAAAGGGCTAACGTCGCCAGTTCCGAGTGCTATGGAGGGATACGCAGGGATGTCTGATTTAATACCGACTTGATGAGCAAATGCAACTACTGAGTCCGGGGAGGTCAAATGCGAAATTGCATAAGCAGCGGATTGATTTATAGAATTCTCAATTGCAAATTCCATTGGAATAGGAGACTCGTTATAATCATTATCATCATTTTGCGGTTTCCATTCATAAGCGGTACCGGAGTCAACGACTATCGGTTCATTCAATAAGGGTTCTGCCAGTGTATATCCTTTTTCAAGTAAATCGCCATAGAGGAAAGCTTTAAAAGAGGAGCCAGCCTGACGTTTAATTTGAAATGCTCTGTTTAGTCCGAACGGATTGGCATCAGGATTTCCGCCAACCATTGCACGGATCATACCGGTACCCGGCTCTATCGATACTAATCCAATTTGAGTATCCTTCATATATTTAGGAAAGAGGTTCCATTGAGATTTAACTGCATCGTCGGCAGCTGCCTGGGCGTTATAATCCATTGTAGTTGTAATCTTCAATTGATCGCTATCAAGGTAAATCCCTCTTGGTTTAAGAATATCTACTGCTTCTTTTCTAACTTCTTCCAGAAAGAATTTCCCTATGTTATCATGCAAGTCTAGCCCCAGTGGTGTTTTAATAAAGCGATCATATTCCGAATTAGATATTTTCCCGACTTCAACAAGATTATGCATGACTTCATTTCTTCTTGCAAACATTCTGCCCGGGTATTTTACAGGGTCATATCCGCTGGGAGACTGTACCATGCCGACGATTGCAGCAGCTTCAGTAATAGAAAGCTTATCAGGAGTTTTTCCGAAGTATGTTTCTGCGGCAGCCCAGATGCCGTAAGCACTGTGTCCGAAGTATACTGTATTTAAGTACATTAAAAGGATCTGGTCTTTAGTAAATTTCTTTTCTAGTGCTCTAGCTAATTCGATCTCTTTCAATTTTCTAGAAATTGTTCTTGCATTTGTAAGGAATAAGTTCCTTGCTAGCTGCATAGTTAGAGTGCTACCGCCTTCGATATGGCCGGTAAGAGTTTTGAATATACCTCTAATAATACCTTTAACAGAAACACCGTCATGGTTATAAAAATCTCTATCCTCAGTAGCGATTAAGGACCAAAGGACGTATTTAGAGACATAGCCGGTGCTGCGAACGTCAACGCGGTTTTTATCTCCGAAGTATCCAATAACTCTTCCTTCATCGGAAACTGCATAAGAGGCGAAAGGGATATTAATTGGAGGAAGGTTCTGAGGATAAATTACATTAATGTTTAAGATAAAAATAAAAAGGAAGATTGGGTATATTCCAGATTTTTTAATTTTAAGTTGTAATAACATCTTAATCGAACAAATTTCAACAAAATAATAACTTCAAAATTACGGAAATAATAATTCTTTTGTTGTTATAAAATAAATCTCCAAATAAATAACATTATGCCCGATATTTCTGCCTACATTTAGAAATATTATTTATGTCGTTTCCCACGGGAATTCCGGAGTTAATTCTATTAAATTCTTTAAGTATTCTATTATCATAGTGATTATAACATTATTTTTGAAGAAATCTTTAAGAAAGTTGCTTAAGAATTAAATAGAGCACTGATTTACTTTAACACCTATGCAACATAAGCCCACATCCGCTGTAAAGCCTATGTAAACCGCATTTAAATGCCCTTTACATAGGCTTTACAGCGGAATTATACCGGATTTAAGAAGTATGTGAAGATAACGGGAAACATATATTGAAAAGCGGAGCCCTTTTGTTAGGTAAACAATTAATAATAAACTGTAAAATTTCAATTATGGATAGCCGCTAAAAATGTTTGCTGAATAGCGGAAGACATCCAAAATCTTTAGAATATTGTGTGTCTGTTAGACATAGTATTGTGTTAGCTAGATAACTTGACAAAATATATTATAAGCGTTACATTAACATGTACGTTGTCATACAAATATTTAGGAGATATAAAATTTTTAAAGCATTGGAGCAAAGAGAACCGATAAGTTATAAGGTTGCTTCTTTAATAGAGGAGGCAATAAGAAAAAAGAAAATTAAGCTGGATGAGAAACTACCTTCTGAATTTGAACTTTGTAAACAGTTTGGAGTCAGTAGAACTGCTATTCGTGAAGCACTAAAAATCTTAATGGCAAAAGGGCTGGTAAGTATTGCTAAGGGGAAAGGCGTTTATGTAAAAAAGTTCTCACCTGAAAATATAATAGAACCGCTTCATACTTATTTACAATTAGAAAGCGAAGATGACTATACATTGGATGTGCTGGAAGCTAGAATGATAATAGAGCCGTCAATTACAGCTTACGCGGCAATGTATAGGACGAAAGAGGATTTAAAAAATTTAGAAAGCGACGTAGAGGAATTAAGAAAGTGCATAGGCGATGCTAAAGCTCACGCTAAGTTTGACGTGAAATTCCATCTGGATATTGCTGCAGCTTCACAAAATCCAATAATGCTTTTAATATTAACACCGATACAAAGATTAATGCCCAATATCAAAAGTAAGATATTAATTTCGGTAAAAGATGCTCATGAAGCAGCGGTAGTATGGCATCAGAAGATACTTGATGCTATAGAGGAAGGTAATGCCGAAAAAGCTTTTAAGATGATGGAAGGGCATTTGAAGATAGCTAAAGAGCATACTGAAAAAATGTTGAAGTCAGATAAACCTAAGAAATAGACCATTGGCGGATAAGGTATATATTTTGGAGTTTATCGTGCTTACGTAATTACATTACGGAAAGCTTACTTATCCGAAATTAAATTGAAATATTTAATATTCGAATGGAAGGTGCTCAACTCTATGCCTTCGCATTTAGATACCATGTCGAAGTAAAAGGGAGACTTACTAAAATCCTTACCAGTAAATTTTTGAATTCTAGATATAAAATTTGGGTCGGCAGCAGAATTTACGGCATCCAGAACGCCAATCTCACTAAACCCCATGCAGAAAAGAATATTATTATTATATAGGCCGGGAATTTTTATTAAGACACTGTAGTCATTTTGGTAATGGCTGGAAGTCCAGTGGACATCGAATGAATTAACAGTATCCCGATTCTTGTTGACTATATTTAATGATGAAGGTTCTATATTAAATTTGATATTAGTTTTAGATAATAAAGTATCAAGTAAGTTTAAAGTCTTGAATGTTCCGATGAAAATAACATTGCTTTTTTCAAGATCGCTCCATTTTAATTGAGAAGAAAAGGTAATCCTAATATTTTTTGTCGAACTCCCCAAGACTTTTAGAATTTCTAAAAGGCCTAAAGAAGAGCTTGGGCGGAGGTAAGTATAATTTAATTTTTCGTATTGGCTGTATAAGCCAGGATATTTTCGAATATATTGCTGAAAATCATTCTCGCTGTTTATTTTAGTATTTCTCACTAAAATCCTATCGCCTCCGGGATTCTTTTGGTACATAAAGAAATAATCTCCAAGAACAATCAGAGTCGGATGCCCGTTATTTAAAATAAACTCTTTCCAGATTGGATTAGGGATTGAATTTAAAATTGTCTCGCCTTTAGACTTGTTTGAAACAATCATTTCCTGATAAACGAGCAATAAAATTAAGAAGGATATTACAGCTAAATAAATATATTTTGAATATCTGTTCCCTTTGGCGTTATGTTGCACATTATCAACATGGATAAAATTAACCGAATATTGCCCCTTCGGAATTTCAAGCCTATAATTGTAAGGATAAGTAGTGGTCAGATAATAGTGTTCGATTTTTTTCCTAAGGTTGCTTATGTAGGATCTTACGGAGGGATTTGTATTGGGATCAAAATCAGAATCTTTATCGAATAAATCAATCGCAATTTCAATTTCTTTAATAAATTCTTTTCTTTCAGACTTTTCGAATAGATAGCGTAGTAAATCCTGATATCTTTTGGAATCCTTAAAATCAGAACTATTAAGGATACTGGATAAAATTTGTTCCTTTTCTGAGTCTTTAATTTCAGTCATGTACAACATTAATAAAATTCAGCCTGTTTTCAAATAGGAGCAAGATTAGAATCGGGAATTTGCTCGCAATTAACTGCAAATTGCGTGAAGATGACGGTTATTTTCTTGAAAGAATAAATTTTCTCCAATACTTTTCTTGACACGAAATAAAATATATCATATATTATGTATGTTGTCATACAAGTTTTATATGATGCTTCGGTGAGCAAATTATTAAGAGCAATTTTGAAGCCGAATAAAAATAAACTATTTGAATTAATAATTAAGAAAATCCACAATAATATATTTTACTTGCTTGGAGGAGAAATATGAGAAAAGTGCTACAGTTAGCCTTTTTTATAATTTTTATAACATATTATTTATATGCAGGCGAGACCGGAAAAATAGCAGGTAAAGTTACAGATAAAACAACGGGAGAGCCATTAATAGGTGCAAACGTTATTATTACCGCAAGAATTGTTGAAGGAGAGCAGCAAAATCTGACTAACCAGTTAGGTGCGGCTACTGACTTAGACGGATATTATTTTATACTAAACATACCGCCTGGGAAATATGTGTTAAAAGTATCTTATATAGGTTATAAAACAGAGGAAGTAAGCGGTGTAATTGTAGATGTAGATAAAACAACGAATGTTAATATTAAGCTGGCATCAACACAGGGAATCCAAACAAAGGAGATAACTGTAACTGCATATGCGCCGCAGAAATTGGAGGAAGATTTAACCGCTACCAAGCAAGTTTATAATACGGAAAATTTACAGAATATGGCAGGGGTTGCAGATTTAACGGATATTCTAGAATTACAAGCGGATGTTGTTGATAACCATTTTCGCGGCGGGCGAGAAGGTGAGTCGTTATATCTTATCGGAGGTGCGCCATTAAACAATCCTTTAACTAACTCCAGAGCGTTTAGTCCAATCACCTCAGGGCTTCAGGAGATCGAAGTTTACACTAGCGGTTTTAGCGCTGAATATGGCAATGCTCAATCCGGAGTAGTTAATATGGTTCCGAAGGAAGGCGGAAATAAATGGCATACCACGGGAGAGATTTCCGGAACAATGCCATATTATAAAACCTGGTGGGGAAGTCCTTATTCATCTTCAAACGATTATTATTACAATCAATTAGCTAATGCTTATTCTTGGCTAGCGCCTAATCCGACTCAACCGGGAAGGCCATTATGGGATGCCGGATACGGATTCGGCAGCACTTATCTCCCGGGCACTAAAAACGGCTATGTTTATTCAACTCAAGATTCGGTAAGGATAGCGAGGCTTGGGCAAATGTCATGGCTGGAGGCTATGAGAAGCGCAGGTCTTCAGTATAATAACACAATTGATTATAGATTGGATTTTTCAGTCGGTGGTCCATTGACTAAGTATGTAAAGTTGTTCGTCGCTGCAAGGCAAAATGTAAGTAATCCGGATGTACCGACATCTCATCCGGATATCGAAAGGCAGGCAATCGGAACTCTTACTTTTCAAAAGAATTCTGAAGATAAATTTACCTTTAGATTTACATACGATAACCAATTTGAGAATTATTTCGGAAGTAATTTTTATCAATGGCTTTGGGATAGGACTCTAAGTGTTTCCCAGACATTGCAGAACACCAGTCAATATGGAATAGACTGGACGCACGTTTTCAATCATGCCACTATTCTTAATATTAAAACAAATTTACTCAATGTATATTCACGGACCAATGTTGATTTGTTACTTCCCGGGCAGGTAACTAATGACTACTCTAATCTTTACTTAAATTGGGTTAACTATACGGATCCTGCTAATCAGCAAGTCGGAAGAATTAATAATGACTACGGCACTACAATAACGACGACATATAACTTTGACGGCAATATTACATCCCAGACGAACAAATGGAATTTGTTAAAAGGCGGTATTCAATTATCATATTATGATTTAAATGTTAATCAAATGATTAATGTTACAGACCCAGGTTCTTTGAGAAGGCTTGCTTTTAATTCATATCCGTATGAGGGAGCTTTCTATGTTCAGGATAAAATGGAATTTGAAGGATTCATTGCTAACATTGGGTTGAGGTATGATTTCTATAATTTCAATACTAATTATTATTCGGATACTTTCTCTCCTTTAAGAAATCCAGATTTCGATCCTACAGCGCAGGGTAGTCAGTATTATGATCCATCACTTGCAAATAAAACAAAAACGAAATTATATACGAGATTGCAGCCGAGGATCGGTATTTCATTTCCTCTATCGACTGCGGCTGTATTCCATTTAAATTACGGTACATTTACACAAAGGCCGAATTTTGATGAAATATTTTATAATCAGATTGATAAAGAGAATGCAATTAATATACTTGGAAACCCCCGGTTAAGGCCTGAAAATACTCAAGCATATGATGTCGGAGTTGAGACAGCTTTACCCGGCGGCTTAAGACTAGATGTAAGTGCATATTACAAGAATGTGATTGATTTGGTTGAAACAGCTTATTACGTAGATGTGAACAAGCAGGCATATCAAACTTATGTAAATAGGGATTATGCGGATATTAAGGGTTTTCATGTAAACCTAGAAAAAGATTTTGGTTCTTTTCAGGGCTACATTAATTACAATTACGGTTCTTCAACGGGCAAAAGCAGTAATGATTTAAATGCACCAGTAACTTATATTGAAAAGACAGCCGGTGCAGATTCAGTAGTTCTCCCTTCGCCTCAAGATGTATATCTTGATTATGATAGAACCCATACCGCGGTTATTAATTTATCCTACCGGACTTCTACGCACGAAGGTTTTAAAATTTTAGATGTTTATCCTCTTGAGAATATGAACTTTAGTTTAACGTTTAAGATTTATTCGGGACGCCCATATACACCTGTGGTTGCAGGAGCAGCAGGATCATTATTCTCAATGAGGACGCCTACAGAGCGTGACTTGAGGGCAAGGATTCAAAAGCGTTTTTCGTTTAAATCTAATGATTTAACTTTTTATGTCGAGGGTTATAATTTATTAAACCAATTTACATACTACTATTCCAGGATTTTTGCATACAGCGCGACAAGTTTTAACAACCAGGCAAACCTTTCAAATTATGAATCATCCGGAAGGGGTGTTTTTACTTATAATCAATATCCTCCATACTACCTAAGTCAAGCTTCAGCTCTAGTATCAAATGAGCCGATGCATTTTAGGATTGGAGTAATCTATAAATTTTAAAAGCAATAAAAGAATTTAAGATATTGAGCCAGAGGAAATCAATGGATAAAAAATATTTGGTAAGAATTTCTGTTTTTCTATTCACAATTTTTTTGTTAACGGGACTTACTTATTCGCAGGAATCGATAAAGTATGAAATTCACGATAGGGGTATGCTTCATGAAACAGAATTCAATACAGGCGAAATAGGCAGGGCATGGCAGACAGGCCCGCAGGGTGAAAAGACAGATGTTCCGCTCTTTGAATGGCCGGGAAATTCAAAAGTTATTCTTAATGGCACGGAATACAGCGGACAGGAAAATATATTAGGTGCAGGAGTATATATTGCGGCAAACCCTGACGGAGAGCCAGGTTTTAGTAACAGAATATTTTCATTTTGCGGTGGTGTTGGTGCAAGCCAACCTGAGGTTGCATACGGAAGATGGAGTTTCCCAATCTCTATTACCAAGGTTGATAATTACCCTGTTTTATCGGGCGGTAAATTAAATCCCGATTATAATCCTGATGAAGCAGAGCAAATAATTACGGCAAAGTGGGCTTCATCGGTAGGATTAACAGTTACTAGAGTATCGCGGCAGTGGAGTTATCCTGACTATGACGATATGATAATTTATGAATATACATTTGTATATGACGGAGACACTACAGGAATAGTTGGCGCACCCGGAAGGACAGGTAATTTAAAAGATGTAATGGTAGCTTTTCAATACGGCTTCGCGCCTTCTATGTATGGTTATCAGAGGGAATACGGCAACTGGAAATATGAAGGAGGAATTTATAGAGGAGACCAAAATAATTTTTGGGATGCAAGATACTGGCTTACTTATAATATGAATCTCAGGACAAACGGAGACGCAACTTTACCATTTAAGCCTGAACCGGACCCGAATCTATTTTTGCATGATGCCCAGACCGGGGAAAACGGCGGAGGGTTAAACAGTCCTCAAGCTCCCGGCTATTGCATATTATATTATGATACCACTCATTTGGCTTATGTTGACCCTACAGATTCCTTGTTAAATGAATCAGAGACAGTTAATCAATTAAGGACATATCAAGGAGAATATTATGAACTAGACGCGAATCATCATATTCTACAGCCATGGTCAAATAAAGTAAGCACAGGGAATACTAACTCAGATAAAGAAAAGTCTAATGCATTGAATCCTGCTTTACGCTGGAGCGGAGTCTATAGCCCGAACAGTACAACTTGGGCAAATCCGCCAAAAGCTCCGGACGGTTATTCATGGTTTGGGAGGGCGGCATATCCATATAGGCAAAGCGCGGATGCCGGGCAAAAACATACAGTATTCGGCCCCTATACACTACATCCCGGGGATACCGTAAAATTTTCTATAGCTGAAGTTGTTGGTTATGGAGCTCAGCCAGGCGATTCTGTAGAGGGTGGACAGGTGATTACTGAATGGAGCGCAAATCCTTCATTTGATATTCCTATTACAATAAACGGCCAGAAATTTACTAACGACTATTTAAAAGATTTTGGTTATCCTGATTATGTTAACTCCAATGTCAGGAATGTTACACAAGTTGCGGATAAAGCCTTTACTGCATATTTAGGCCACGAACCTACAGTACCTGCTTGGCCGGAAAATGATCCAAGGATGGGAAGCTACAAAATTCCCATTCCATTTCCAGCTCCAGCAATATTTGTATCAAACACAGATAAAGCAGATATAAAAATCAATTGGACTAGAGATATTGAGAAATTCACAGCTCCTAGATTAATGGGACAGCTTGCTAAATTTAATATTTATAGAAGTATAGCACCAATGGGGCCGTGGACATTAGTAGCTTCAATAGATAAAGGAAATCAAAACTTTATCAACAGCAGCGGAGAATATGAATACATCGATAATACAACATCTTTTAAGGTAGGAGATCTAAGATACTATTGTGTTACTTCAGTTGATGAACACGGCTACATGAGCGGTAAGACAAATATTACTTCTATAAAAAAAGACCTGGGCCCAGTTAGTAAACTTGGGAAGGTATATGTTGTGCCGAACCCGTTCATTGCCAATTCGGGATTTTCCAGTATACCAAATGCGTCTCAAGTAATCGGGTTTTACGGATTGACTGAAAAATGCACTATCAGGATTTTTTCATATAACGGGCATCTTGTGCAGACGATACAACATGATAAGCCTACTTATTCGGATACTGAATGGTACCAGATTACTAGCAACAATCAATCGCTTGCATCCGGTATATATTTCTTTGTAGTAACCACCCCGGATGGGCAAAAGTCATCAGGTAAATTTATTGTTATTAAATAATTATAATTCGAAAGAATAATTACAATGATAAGAGAGAAATTCTTAATAGCTTTTTTAATATTACTTTCGATTGAAATCTTTCCGCAGAATAAAGTCGGAACAACTTCATTTCAGTTTCTTGAAGTTATGACCAGTGCACGGGGTACAGCATTGGGAGATTCATACGGTGCCGTTGTAGATAATTCAGAGGCGGTATTCTGGAATCCGGCTGCATTAACTAAGGTCTCGGATATTGATGCTTCTGTAGGTTATACTCAATGGCTTTTCGACGTCAGCCATTATTCTTTTTCGGGAGCATATACAATCGGAAGATGGGGTACGATTGGCATTCAGGCAATGTATACTAATATCGGAGAAATTGAAGTTACAAGAGTTGATGCATTAGGTTTTATCGGTGATAAATACAATCCCGGATTGACCGGACAAATAATAAGGCCTTATCAATATGTAGCAGGAATTTCATACGCAAAGGATCTTACAGATAAATTCGCATTTGGGCTTACTGCTAAATATGCCAGAGAAGATTTAGCAGTAATGAGCGAAGGAACTGTTTGTGTTGACGGCGGTTTTACTTTTAATACAGGTTACAGGACAATAAGGATTGCGGCATCGTTACGAAATTTTGGCCCTCAAATTAAATACATTAGTACAAGTTACCCATTGCCCCAGACTTTT
>Ga0075269_10000016_pt1 | contig 32222 bp, 25 predicted proteins | sample SF_Rice_5C_0N_10_FD_69773 | JGI IMG/M metagenome (GOLD analysis project Ga0075269, IMG submission 69773) | Rice paddy soil microbial communities from Twitchell Island, California, USA - SF_Rice_5C_0N_105 | ecosystem: Environmental > Terrestrial > Soil > Paddy field/soil | place: USA: Twitchell... | reverse complement strand
TACCTTAAGAAAATTACGCCATTCGGTATAGTTAAAGATTACTTGTAATTCTCTTGCGCTCCAGCATTCAACACCTTGCAGTAGATAACATGCATGTTCAAATTTTTGAAAAAGTTCGGCGATGAGTTCTTTTTTCATAACGCTATTTCCTTTTCCCTAATTTATTCTTCCCACTAAGTTTTTTTACTTCTTCGTCAAAATCGCTTTCGTAGTTGCGATCTTGAATAACTCTGAATTTATTATATTCTTCTTCGGCAAGTTTAATAGCAACTTCGTGGCTAATTTTGCCGGCGTCTTTAAGAATATCATATTCATTAAACTTTAAGAATGCATCAAGCTTTGTCACCCAGTCGGACATTTTCATTGGAATTTGCCGGGCAGCCTGGTTTTCGGCATAATCGAGATACATTGAAACAATGCGTTCGAGTTCTTTAATTTCTTTTTCTTGAAGGTAATTTTTTGCAATAGTTACATCGCTTTTAAGGATCTTACCCTTGGGAGAATTCTTCCATGTCTGCAAGCCCATCTGAGGTTTAGCTGAATCGGCTCGATCTGCAATTAATTGAGCGGCAGTTTTGCCGGTAACAGCCCAATGGAGTTTGTTTTGAACAGTCTTGTAAAATTTTTGAGTAATTTCGGAATCCTGGATATAATCGATGCTGCACTGCTGGTATATATCGGTAATCTTCTGATAGAATCTTCTTTCGCTTGCACGAATTTCGCGGATGCGCTCCAAGAGTTCATCGAAATAATCTTTTCCGAAGCGTATACCTTGCTTTAATCGCTCATCATCAAGAACGAAGCCTTTAATCATGAACTCACGCAGCGTTTTGGTGGCCCAAATACGGAACTGAGTGGCTTGAAAACTATTAACACGGTAACCTACAGCGATAATAGAATCAAGGTTATAATAATCAATTACTCTTGACACATCTCTTGAACCCTCTTTTTGAACTATTCGAATTTTTCGAATAGTTGCTTCTTCCTTTAATTCGCCACTGGCATAAATTTCTTTTAGATGATAGTTTATTGTGTGCACTTCAACGCCGAATAATTCAGCCATTCTTTTTTGAGAGAGCCAAGAAGTTTCATTGCTGAATAATACTTCAACAATTACATTGCCGGTTTCTGTAGTATAAAGAATAATATCGGTGACAGGATTAACTTTTTCTTTACTCATATTATATCAATTGAAAAATTCTTATCCTTATTCATTAAATAAATTCAAATAAATTTTTACTTCATTGAACCTTGAATGCTGGATTATATTGTCATGCTGCAGCCTACCGACAATAATAGCTGGATGAATTCCCTGCTTCTTTGCAAAATCCAAAATAGAAGCTTGACTAAAAGGCTTTAATTGCAACAATTGCCTATATAGTTGGTCGGGTATAAGAAACTTGCCGGAAAATTTATCGGCTTCAGATTCTTTTTCTTGATCGATCTTATGCCCGCTAACATCTTCTAAAAAAACATCCTTTTTGCCATGTAACAAAATGTGTCCGACTTCATGAAAGAAAGTAAACCAAAAATGATCGTTTGTTTTATATCTACCGGATAATTGGATTAAGGGAACAGTTGTATTAAAAATCCATCTTGTTGCACCGCTAATTGTTGCCTTGGGAATATTTGGCGTATAGACAACAGCAACACCGGTTTCGGAACATAACTTTTGAAGTTGATCTTTGAAGTCAGCAGGATGATGAAATGAAAGTTCTTTGATTTTATCAAGACTCTTTTTGAATAAATCTTTATTGAACTCTTTCACTTGTAATTTCTTAGCATCAATTTCACCTTTTCTTAACCAAACTGAGATGGCTTCAGGTTCATTAGTATGAGCCAAAGATATTTTGAAAGCAACTTTAGCTGCATTGCTAATATAAAGAGTGTACCATTGTTCAGGAGAAGCGATGCCGAAATAATTTAACATTGATTTTGAAAGTTCGATAGGATTCTTTGATTCCGGAATCCAGCCAAGCTTAATCATGCTTGATACAGGAAAATGTTTGGTCCAGCCTTTGCATTCTTCAAGGTATTCGTCAAATTCAATCTCGGCAAGTTCTTTCTGATATTGTCTATCACGTTCAATCCAAAAATCTGCAGGAATACCCAATACCTTTTCCAAGGCAATAGCAGTAGCAGTAGTAATAGGCTCTTTACCTTTTATAATTTGATTGACGTTCTTTATATTCTTGCCAAGACGTTCGGCAAGTTCGTACTGATTCATTCCAATCTTATCGATTGTTTCTTGAATTGTATCACCCGGAGGTGAGAGCAATTCTTTTTTAAGCTTATAATCTTTATTCATATAGCACCTCAAAACTTTTAATGATAATCTATTACTTCAAGTATTTTTATTTGAGTAACTAAATTCCAATTAAGCCCGCCATCATCTTTTGTTGGTTTAGGGTCATGGTCAGGTTCAAAAATAATTCTCCAATTACCGGAGATATCAACAGCAAGTGAGCCTTCTCTAGTACCGTGAAGTTCGTGACAGTTTGCTGCCGGCAGTGTCTTCATGACAGCAAGAGTAGAAGCAGCACTTAAATCCTTCATCCTTTGATTTATCTTTTTTGCCATGACACCGTAAGACTTAGAGATTTCTTTTGGCTCAGTTAAGCTTTTCCCAAGCTTTTTTGATTTGTATGATATTTTCATATGTAATATAATATTATTTACAATATTTGTAAATGATTATTAGGATTTTATTAATTTGTATTTTACAAATGAAGGATTAAGAATTACTCAAGATTATCATTCCCAATCTCTTGTTCATTTAACTCCAAGTCTTGACCTAATAGTTTTACAGAACTTTCTTTTGGTAAAGCTTGAACATCACGTAGCTTTCTTTCAATGGTACGTGACTTTCTGCCAGCTTGTTCAATAACATTACTTGCTTCTTGCAATTTTTTATGAGTTTTGTTAAGTATTTCACCAAAATTTCCAAATTCCGTTTTAACGGCACTTAGAATTTCCCAAACTTCGCTTGATCTTTTCTCAATAGCTAAAGTTTTAAAGCCCATTTGTAAGCTATTGAGTAGAGCGGCTAAAGTTGTAGGACCCGTGATAATGACTTTATAATCCCTTTGTAACGTTTCGAATAAGCCAACATTTCTGAGAACTTCAGCATATAATCCTTCAAAAGGAAGAAAAAGGATACCAAAGTCAGTAGTATTAGGAGGGTCAAGATATTTTTCTTTAATATCTTTTGCACAAGATTTTATTCTTGCGCCTAAAACTTTAGTTTTTTCTTCAATAGAAGCAACATCACCTATATCATAAGCATTTAAAAGAGACTGATAATCTTCTGTAGGAAATTTTGAATCTAAAGGCAGCCAAACAGATTTGTCTTTATCTTCTCTACCCGGTAATTTGACCGCATATTCTACCATGGTATTGCTGTTACTTTTTGTCTTAACATTTTGGGAATATTGATCAGGAGTTAAAATCTGCTCTAAAATATTACCTAATTGGTATTCTCCTAAAACACCACGCGTTTTGACATTACTTAAAACTTTTTTAAGATCGCCGACGCCACTAGCTAGACTTTGCATTTCTCCTAATCCCTTGTGAACTTGTTCTAATCTATCACTAACTTGCTTAAAAGATTCGCCCAATCTTTTTTCAAGTGTTGATTGTAATTTTTCATCAACTGTTGACCTCATTTCTTCAAGTTTCTTTGAATTGTCATCTTGCATTGATTTTAATTTATCCTCAACAGTGTTACGGATTTTATCTAGCCTAATTTCAATAACACTATTAAGCTCTTTTTGGTCTTTTAACAGACCGTCAAACTTTTCTTTAATAAGCTCATTAAATTCCTTGATATCTTTAGAAGACTGCTCTTCAAAAGATTTAAGTGATTTACTTAAATCTTCCCGACTTTCTTTAGCATTTTGATTTAGACCTTCAAGAAGGTTATTCAATTTATCATCAACATTTTTGTTCATCTTCTCAGCAGTCGATGAAATATCCTTAAGAATGGAACCTAGTTCTTCTTTAAATGATTTATAGGATTGTTCCGTTTGCTGCTGAAACTCTTTCAAATTTTGATTATTGGCAGAAGTAAGCTTATCCAATTTATCTTCATTTGATTTAGTAAGATTTTGCAGTTGTGTAGAAAAAACATCTAACTGATTTTTTTGAGACGTTGCTATATCATTTAATCTGCCGGAAATAGCCTCGCCGAAATTTTTAACTATATTACTTAGTTCTTCTCGCTGTTCCTTATTCTGTTTATAGTTTTCATCCCGATTACGAGAAAATTCATCCTTGAATGAGCTTTCGACTTTTTGAATAGATTTATCCAATAAATCAAAATTATTCTTTAAATCATTAGTAGAAGATGATTTATTATTTTTTATTGTTAACCAGATATTTAACAAACCGATTAGTAAAACGGCAAACAGTAATAGTTCGATCATTTAACACTCCACTGAAAAATTAAATTATCTTCCACTTAATTATAAAAAGTCTATCAACAAACAAATTTTGTTTCAATCTTTTTTCGATACCGGAAATTAAATCTTCTTTTCGTTGGTCGACTTCATCTTGAGATTTAAATAGTTCAAGGCGAAGTTCATTCCTTTTTTTCTCAAACTCTTTTATTTGTCGTTGAGCTTTAAGTTTATCTTCGAGATTAAGAATCTTTTTGGATTCAGTTTTTCTTGATTTAATATCCTTGTCGAGTTCTTTTAACTCAATTTCCAGGCTGTTCTTTTTATCCTCAGCCCAATTATCAAGCTTGTTCATTTCAAGGTCGAAAAATTCAGAATTTCTCGCAGTGTTGAAATTAAGAATTTCAGTTTGGTTTTTATCCTTAATATTATTTAGGCGAAGAATAATTTCATCCGAAGGCTGATTAGTAAGAGCGTTAACTTCAGCAGGCAGAGAAAATAAACGCGTACACTGTTCTGATTCTAATTCAGCACCATCATCTGTAACAGCGGATAATATTAAGTGATCTTCAACCTCAAATGAAGAAATAGTAAGCAAAGATAAAGACAGCCAGCCGGATTGTTTTAAAAGCGGTTCGAGAATAGAGATTTTTATATTTGTGGAGGTGTAATTAAAAACTAATTCCGAAGCTTCGGCAGGATATTCTTTGCACTTCTGAATTATATGCTGAGCTAAAGGATGACCGATGCGGTAAGTATTTGCATCGTTAATATTCTTTCCAATTTTATAAGGACCAGGATGGATATGTTCTTCCGGAAAAGGATTGTCAGTTAAATAGAATGAACCTTCAGTGTGATTAAATTTTGCAAAAGGCTCAAGGTAATATTTAGTTAATTGCCAAAGCCAATTTTCATACTTGTTAAGATAGAACTTACTTTCTTCAAGGTTTATTCTTAATTTTTCGTGAACTTCTTCATCAAAATTTTCGAGCAGCTTTGCCTTTGTCTGTAAAATATTTTCAACAATCTCGGTTTCCATCTCTTTCTGTAATTCATCAAAAGCTTTTTGAATCTCTTCTACTGTTCTACAATTTTGATAGATAGCAGCAATGCGTTTTTCGAAATCTACACCGGATTCAATAGTACCGAGAACTTCATCGCTTGCGCCAAACACGCCACTGAATAACCTAAACTTTTCCGATAGTAATTGAAACACTCTCTGGTCAGCAGCATTTCTTCTATTTAGAAAATTAACTACCACGACATCATACTTTTGACCATAACGATGGCATCTACCTATTCTTTGTTCAATACGCTGAGGATTCCAGGGTAAGTCAAAGTTTACGACAAGAGAACAAAATTGAAGGTTGATACCTTCAGCAGCAGCTTCAGTTGCAATCATAATTTCTGCCTGGTCGCGGAAATATTCAACAATAGCTTCCCTCGTATCGGCAGTTCGCGAGCCGGTAACTTTGTCGGTGCCATTATTTTTTTCAAACCAAGCTTGATAAATACGCTTTGACTCGGAATCATTATTAGAGCCGTTAAATAGAATTACCTTACCGGCGTACCTAGAATTTTCGAGTAGTTCTTTCAAATAAATTTGAGTGCGCCTTGATTCAGTAAAGATTACAGCTTTTCTTTTACCGCCTTTTTGTTCTGTCTCTGAAAAGCCCAATTCTAACGCTGTCAATAAGGACTCGCCTTTTGAGTTCTTTTGAATAGAGTTTGCCAGGTGGAAGAATTCCTTTAGCTGATCAATCTCTTGTTTAATTTCTTTAAGTTCATCTTCTGTTAAATGATGATCTTGATTTTCAGTTGTACCTTCTTCGTCAGACCATTCATCATTCAATTCATCTAGAGTTTCAAATTCATTAGAAAGTTGTTCGTCAAACAAAGCAGGATTATTATGAAGTTCTACTTTTAACTCAAGCTTATTTTTAAGCGATTCCAAAGTACCGGCGATAGCATAAGATGAAGACGCTAAAAGTTTTCTTAAGATAAGCGTCATCAACTGTCTTTGGCTTGCAGGTAAGGCAAAGAGATTCGGCTTTTGAAGATATTCAGAAACCAAATTATATAATTGGTGCTCTTCTTCGGTCGGAACAAATTCTTGAGTTATAGGAATACGGTTAGTGTATTTAATATATTCTACAACCTGGCGGCGTAATGTTCTTTTACAAATAGGCTGCAATCTTGCTTTTAAATCAACGAAGTTGTCATTCTCTACTGCTCTAAGAAATTGATTTTTGAAACTTTTAATATCACCAAAGGTGTATTCATCAATTATGCTGACGAGGCCATATAATTCAAGTAATGAATTTTGAAGCGGTGTTGCAGTAAGAAGAATCTTAGGAGAATTAGCAACAGATGCTTTGATAGAATTGGCAATTTTATTTTGAGGTTTATAAACATTGCGTAAGCGATGGGCTTCATCTATTACTACTAAATCCCAATTAATCTGCTGTATATATGTTTCCTTACTTCTTGCGAAGTGATATGAACAAATAACAATATGATTTTGCTGGAATGGATTTAGATTTCTTTTTTTGATTTGCTCATTAAAAGATTGCGACTCTAAGATAATGGATGCAAGATAAAATTTATCGCTTAGTTCCTGATACCATTGTTTCCTCAAATTAGAAGGAACAATGATTAAGATTCTTCTTTTTCTCTCGGCCCATTTTTGAGAAATGACCAGCCCGGCTTCAATGGTTTTACCAAGACCTACTTCATCGGCTAAAATTGCACCTGTAGAAAGCGGGGAACGAAAAGCAAAAAGCGCCGCTTCCACCTGGTGAGGGTTTAAATCTACTTGCGCATCGAGAAGTGTGGCGGCAAATTTTTGTATGTTGTTTGAGGGACTACGTTTTGTTAGTTCATAAGCGAAATACTTGGCATGGTAAGGAGTAATGTTCATGCCGGTATGACTCGCTGGATTAAAGGATTTTTATATATGAGCATCTGGAACTGAATCCCCTTAAGATATTATATTATTGTAAAGTGTTTGATTTTCATGAACTTATATTACTAAAAATTTGGAAAAGGTGAAAATTATTTCAACTGAGATAATATGGGCGGACAATTGATAAAATATTAGCATAATCAATAAATAAAAAAATGAATTTTTATTTATTGAATGATGATATTCAGTCTTCTTCTAAAATCCATTGTTAATGAGATAATTTTTCCCGGTGTTTTAGACTGATATACTAAAAATATATTTTTTGAGGCTATAAGATTCTTTAATAATTGATGTCATTTTTAGAAATATTAAACCTTTAGTATAAAAATGTTGTAACATTTTCCAAAAATTTTGTAACGCATGGTAAACAGAAAAGTAATAATTTAGTACCGGAAATTATAATTAACTTAATTATGAAAGGAATAAAAATGAAAACTCAAGAATTTAATATTGAAGGCATGTCTTGCAATCATTGCGTAATGGCAGTAAGAAAAGAACTTAGTAAGCTTGAAAATGTAAAAATCGAAGATGTGAAGATAGGCAGCGCAAAAGTACAATATGATGAAGCAAAAGTAGATGAAAAGGCTTTAACTGCTGCAATTGAGGAAGCAGGGTATAAGGTTATCAATTAAAAATTATAAATTCAAAATTAAGAATTCAAAATTGATGATCGATCATTTAATAATGAGTTGTTTTACTCTTTAATAATTATTAGAGTAATCGAGAGAATTGAGTTGGATATGAATAAAATTAAAACATTAACTTTGCCTGTTGTGGGGATGACTTGTGCTAGCTGCGTTGCGCGGGTCGAAAAGGCATTAAAGCGAACCGAAGGGGTAAGCGGTGTCAATGTTAATTTTGCATCGGAAAAAGTTACTCTTACTTTTGATGAAAAGTTAACAAATATAGAAAAGCTTGAATATGTTGTTGAAGAGGCAGGATATAAATTAGTCGCCCCTAAGTTTAAAGCAGAAACGATTACAACTTTATCTTCCGTTGAAGATATTCCCGAAGATTTAGAGCATAAGAAATCCTTTAAGCAGCTTAAATCGGAATTTATTTTTGCATTAGTTATGACAATTCCGATAATGTTTATAAGCATGGCAGATATGACCTACTGGTTCCACAGTCTAGTCCCTATTTCGATGGATTACATAAATAAGATTCTTTACCTTTCAGCTACTTTAGTAATGTTCATTTCCGGTAAAAGATTTTTCAGGATAAGCTGGAAGCTGATTAAGCATTTTTCAGTCGATATGAATACGCTTGTGGCTATAGGAACCGGCACAGCTTACATTTATAGCACTGTTGCTGTGTTGTTCCCATCCATATTATCAATCGCTGATGCTCAAAATAATATTTATTTTGATACCTCGGCTTCAATTATTACTCTTATCTTAATGGGAAGGCTGCTGGAAGCGCGAGCGAAAGAAAAAACTTCAACGGCAATTAAAAAGCTGATCGGTCTGCAGCCTAAAGATGCAAGAGTAATTAGAAATGGAAATGAGATCGATATCCCGGTTAATGATGTCCAAATAGGCGAATCTATAATCGTACGCCCTGGAGAAAAAATCCCTGTAGACGGAATAATTACACGAGGAGTATCTTCTATAGATGAATCAATGGTAACCGGAGAGAGCATTCCGGTTGATAAAAAAGAAGGGGATAAAATAATCGGCGGCACTATTAATAAGAACGGAAGCTTAGAATTTAAAGCAACAGCAATAGGGAAGGACACTTTTATTTCTCAGATAATAAAACTAGTCGAGCAGGCGCAAGGCTCAAAGGCTCCGGTTCAGAACCTTGCCGATAAGATTGCATCCGTTTTTGTCCCGGTGGTAATAAGTATTGCCGTTATTACATTTCTTATATGGTATTTTGCCGCGGGTTCTTCGTTTACATTCTCTATGATAAACTTCATTGCCGTACTGGTGATTGCATGCCCGTGTGCGTTAGGCTTGGCAACACCTGCAGCAATTATGGTCGGCACGGGAGTAGGAGCTTCAAACGGGATTTTAATAAAGAATGCAGAAAGTCTTGAGCGAGCTCATAAAATAAATACTATTGTATTTGATAAAACAGGAACTATAACTACCGGTAAACCGGTAGTAACGGATATAATCCCTCTTAACGGGTTCAATGAAACAAAGCTTCTGCAGATTGTGGCTTCAATGGAAAACAAATCAGAGCATCCTCTCGGTTCTGCTATAGTTGATTATGCTAAGGTGAAAAATATTTCTTTACTAAATGTTGAAGGTTTTAATTCAACTACCGGATTTGGTTTAACAGGGATTGTAGACGGATATGCCGCTGTGATAGGCAATATTACTATGATGAAAGAATATGCCGTGAACCTGGATAATTGCGAAGAAGCCTCAGCTAATCCTTCCAATGAAGGAAAAACTACTATTTTTATTTCTGTTAATGGCGGGTTATCGGGAATTATTGCAGTTGCCGATACAATTAAATCAACTTCAATTGAAGCCGTAAGTATTCTAAAGAAAATGGGTATTGAAGTATTTATGATAACGGGCGATAATGAAAGAACAGCGAATGCTATAGCAAAACAAGCAGGTATAGAAAGAATAATTGCAGGTGTTTTACCTCAAGATAAGGCTGCTAAAATTAAATCATTGCAGCAGGAAAATAAAATTGTTGCAATGGTCGGAGACGGTATAAATGATTCACCTGCGCTTGCACAAGCAGATGTCGGAATAGCAATCGGTACGGGCACAGACGCTGCAATTGAAGCTTCAGATATAACTCTGATAAAAGGCGACCTGAAAGATGTTGTAAAAGCAATAAGGTTATCAAATAAAACATTATGGAAGATCAAACAGAATTTATTCTGGGCATTTATTTATAATATAGTAGGAATTCCTATTGCTGCTTTTGGTTTATTAAATCCGATATATGCTGCGGCGGCAATGGCTTTTAGTTCGGTAAGCGTTGTTTCGAATTCGCTATTATTGAGGAAAGCAAAACTGTAATTTTAAGATCCTCCTTTAATCAGAGTTAATTCTAAATCAGATTAAATGAGGATTTATAATTAAGCTTGGGAGAAAGTTAAAAATTATTTTAAAAAATTATTCCAATCTTGTTTCCTTGCCCATTTATCAAATGTATGCCAGCCGACCTGAGGAAAATCTTCATGCAGCTTTTTAATATCCACACTATAACCAAAGCAATTCAACCATTTTGTCATCAAGTATAGCTCTTCGCTGCGGGGCTTTAGTGCTTCAATAGGATAATTCACATAATTTATTTGTTTTCCGGTTATTCTCGAAAGAGTATCGGCTGCATCGAGCCACGATATCTCATCGCCGGCGATTTCGAACCTTTTATTATGAGTCTCGGTGCCGAGGGCTATTATTTCCGCAGCGAAGGAGCCGATGTCTTCCACTGCAATTTGTTGTAGTTTCCGGTTTGGTGAATATGCATTTGAAATTTTCCCTTTCTTTAACTCAGGCAGGCTCCAAGGAGAAAATAAGTTTTCCATAAAGGCGACCGGAGCAATAATAGTATAAGGCACTCCTAAAGTGGCTAAACGTTTTTCCACCATAAGTTTGGTTTCAAAATGAGGTACCCCGGTATTTTTATCGGCACTGGCTACTGAACTGTAAACAATATGCATGACGCCGGCTTCTTTCAAAGATTCTGCTATTTTAATTCCCTGTTCAGCTTCTTTAGCAATGCCATCGATGAATGTTGTTAAGAAAAAAGCGGCATCTGAATATCTCGCAGCTTTTATAATTGTCTTTGTATTGTAGAAATTTCCTTCGATTACTTCAACGTTTATCTCTTTTAATTTTTTTGCTTTAAGGGAAAATGGATTGCGGCAAAGAGCCTGTACCATATAGTTCTTTTTTAATAAGGCATGAGCAACCGCACCGCCTTGTTTCCCGGTAGCGCCGATTACTAGTACTGTTCCATTTGAAGGCATTTCTTTCAACTCCGATATTTTTATATACATCAAGATAAGATTTGAGCGGAATATTTCAAGATAAAATACCGGTTGTATATTTAATACATTATGCCGGTAAAGGTATAAAAGTTAATTTTAATAGCATGATAAATAATTGATAAGAGAAATTAATATTTATTTTATAATAGTTTCAATAATAGACTTGTAATAAAGCTGAAATCTCTTTATGTTAAATTGAGTTTGTCAGGACTGCATTCTCAAAATTCATAACTCACCACTCTACATTTTTACCGAAGTAGTTATTGCAGAAAATTAAAAGTAAACAAATTATAAACTAATTTATTTAGTTTAAGGAAATATTATTACTATAAGCTTATTTGCTATTTACAATATAAGCTTTCATATAATTCTATGAAATAACTATTATAAAGCAAAAGAAATAAATAAAAGATATAAGGATTATGAAGATGTTCACTAATATTATCGATGGGATATGGGATTCTCTAAATAATGAAAAATCAGCACAAATCTTGAATTCAAAAAATAAAATTCTAATATCCATTTTCGACGGCCTAATAGAAGGTGTAATAGTTATAAACAGGTCAGGTGAGTTTATATATTTTAATTTAGCTGCCCAAAAAATTTTGGGGATCGGATCGCAAAATATTAACATGTCTAAATGGTCAGATATATATGGTTGTTATAAGCCTGACAGTTTCCAAAAATATCCTTCCGAAGAATTGCCGTTAGCATTAGCTATAAAAGGGAAAGTAACTATAGATGAAATTATTTTCATAAAAAACCAAATACAATCTCAAGGTATATTTATTTCAGTTTCTGCTTTCCCTTTAACATATGAAGATGAAATTATAATGGGCAGCATTGTAATATTCCATGATGTAACAGAAAAAAAGGTTATGGAAAAAGAGCTAAATAAGAACAGCGAGAGATTTAAATTGTTGTTTAAGGGATTTCCGCTACCATCATATGTCTGGCAGCGAAAAGGCGATGAATTTGTATTTGTCGATTTTAATAACTCAGCAGAGATCTTTTCCAAGAATAATATTCAAAAATATATTGGTATGAGTCTTTACGAAATGTATAATGACTCTGCTCATTTCGATAATATATTAGCGGATTTACGAAAATGTTTCAATGAGAAAAGAAACTTTACAAGAGAATGGCCGTACAGTTTTTTAACAACGGGCGAAGTAAAAGAATTAATTTTTAATTATGTTTTTATTGAGCCTGATTTAATTTTGGTACACACTGAAGATGTAACCGAGCAAGCCCTGGTAAGGAGAAAATTAGAAATGCTTTATAATGCGGTCGAGCAGACTGCTGATACGGTAGTAATTACAGATACAAATGGAATAATTGAATACGTAAACCATGCATTTGAAATTACTACAGGGTATGAGAAATATGAAGCCATTGGACAAACTCCGAGTATTTTGAAATCCGGTAAACATGATAAAGAATTCTATCAAAAATTATGGAAGACGGTCCAAGACGGCGATACCTATAAAGGAATAATAATCAATAAGAAAAAGGATGGAGAGAATTATATAAGCAATCAAACTATTACTCCAATGAAAAATAAGTCCGGAGACATAATAAATTTTGTGTCTGTTTTAAGAGATATCACTGAGTTAAAGAAGCAGCAGGAGCAGGAATTTCAATTACAAATAGCACATGAACTGCAGCAGAGGCTTATGAAATCCGATATCGCAGTTCCCGGATATGATATAGCCGGTTCCACTCATTTTGCCGTTAAGACCGGCGGTGATTATTTTGATTTTATTACTATGGATGACGGAACAATCGGCATTGTTATCGCTGATGTTTGCGGACATGGAATTAGCGCTGCTTTAATTATGGCTGAAACCCGTGCGTTTCTTAGATTTATAACTAAAAGAGAACATGATCCCGGAACAATCCTGACCCTGCTTAACAAAGAATTATATCTTGATTTAGACGATAATCATTTCGTAACGTTAGCATTCGCACGGCTTGATCCAATTAATAATATATTTGACTATTCTAGTGCCGGACACGTTCCCATTTATTTATTAAATGCTTTGGGTGAGGTTAAATCAATTCTGGAAAGTAATGGAATTCCGCTTGGAATTATAAATGATTATAAATATTCAACTAGTATTAGGATAAAAATTTATTCTATGGAAATGCTGATATTTCTGACTGACGGTATACTTGAAGCTAAGGCTGATGATGAAATTGAAATGGGCGCTAAAGAACTCTTAGAAGTTATTAAAAAATATAATAAGGAAAAATCAAAACTAATTATTGAGCATATTTATAATTATTCAAGGGAATTTACAAAAGATTCAATACAAGAGGATGATATTACATCTATTATTTGTAAAATGAATTAGCAAGAAAAATTACAGTGTAAATTACTTGGCGGGAGATGAGGTGATTAAAAAATTAAGCAGCCTTAATGAAGGAATAAACTAGCTGGACTTATCACCTAGCCCCGTTAAGAAGAAAAGGGCGGAGTTCTTAATTTTTATGTGCTTTTTCATTTAGTGTATAGGTTACCTGGATTTGCTGCCTTAAACTTTCAACTCGGTCACCTTTATTAGAAAAATATGAAGCATGTAAAACGGTTATTGACCGGCAGGCAGGTTTTCGACGCTTAATTTTTTTAGACGTTTTTCTTTCATTGCCGGAGATTCGAATACAAATGCCCGAATTGAAATTGCAGTAATTATAACAATACCTCCGATTATTGCCATGATAGACGGAACCTCGCCGTAGCCTAAAAACACCCAGACAGGGTTTAGTACAGGCTCAATCATAGATATTAAAGATGCTTCTATTGCATAAACACGTTTAAGCCCATAGCTGAATACTGCGTAAGCTAAGCCAATCTGGAAGATCCCGAGATATGAGACCATTAAAAAGTTTGACAGAGTTAAGTTGGTAATATCGAAAATAGAGCTGATGCATATTATGCTTACCAGGATATTCCCATAGAAGATTGAGCTGAACTGGTATTCCTTTTTATTCTTCCTCATGCCGAGAAGAAAAGCTGCGTAGGCAACTCCTGACAATAAAGCAAGTAAATTGCCGGTCATGCCGCCGGGAGAAAATTTCCCGATAAAGAACATTACCATACCGGCAAAACAGAATATAATGGTAATGATGTTTATTTTTTCATATTTGGTTTTATTGATTAAAGGCTCGAATATTAATACGTATATCGGTGCGGTGTATTGAAGGAAAATTGCATTAGCGGCAGTAGTCATTTTTGTAGCTATTACAAAAAGTATCAATATACCGGAATATAAAATTGCATTTATAAAAGTGAAAAGGTTGGCATAGAAGATATCCTTCTTAAAAATGACGAGGAAGACAATTGCGGCGAAGAAGCTTCTGAAAAATGAGATCTGTATTGCAGTAAAGGGAACAAGCTTAATGAAGATGCCTCCGGTGCTCCATAGGAGTCCCGCTGCAAATACAGCCAGCAAGCCTTTCTGATGTTCAAGTAAGCGCTTCATTAAAAGTAAGTATCTATAAAATTAAATTACAAATTTACAAAGTAAAGATTAAATTAGTTCTATTAGCCGGAAGACGCCCGATGTCTTTCAGGCATTGGGTGTCTTAGCGTAAATATCGTTAAATTATACCGGGATTAATTATTAATTTTATTCAAATGACAGGTAAATATAAGTTTATAGAACATACCGCAGACATAGCAGCCGAAGTTTCTGCTGAGAATTATAACGATATGTTTATAGCATCTGCATTTGCATGGAAGGAATCAGCAGCAGAGGAATTTGAATTAAAAAATAAAGAAGAAAAAGTTATTGATATAAGCGACAGGTCTATAGAAGAACTGCTGGTTCATTTTCTATCTGAATTAAATTATTTTTTATTGGTCAAAAGATGGATCTTCTCAGAAGTCAAGAAAATATCAATCGAAGAAAACGAAAGACTTTATACTGCTAAAATAATTATTATTGGCGAGCCTTTAGATCCTTCAAGGCATGATTTGAAGATTGAAATTAAAGCTGTGACTTTCCATCAGATGAATATAAAATACGGTGATGGAAAATATCAGACCAGGATTGTATTCGATATTTAGAAGGATATTGCTGATGGTGTTGCAGTTTGTGCATTCGAGTTAATATAGCGTGCAGTAAATTATGTTCTAAACTTGTGCGTAATAAGAAAATATTGAACACCTAACGGAGTTCGTGCTTTTTATTTTTTGTATTTTCTCTACAAATATATCACTCCTAGCGGAGTGAAGACAAATAAAAGGAATTCCAGATAAGTTTAATATAAGAAGAATTGGATATTCTCTAATAAATCAGGAAACCTGAAGAATCCAATATAATAAATATGATTAGCTTAACAACATTTTCTTTATTGACAGTTAGATTATTAGAGTTAATTAATACGTTATAAAGTTGACGACAATTCGAAAAATTTCGGAAAGTAAGTTTAAGATAAAGTAATAATGAAATTTCGTTTATATGGGCATTGAATTAAAGAAAATACGGGAGAATGTTTGGGAAATTCCTATTCAGGGCGGAATGAGGGTGCCGGGCAGAGTTTATATATCAAAGACTATGTTAGAGCATTCAGTTCAAAATGAAGATGCTTTGAAGCAGGTAATAAATGTAGCTCATCTTCCGGGGATACAGAAATACTCTCTCGCTATGCCGGATATACATTGGGGATACGGATTTCCTATTGGGGGAGTAGCAGCGACCGATATTTCAGAGGGTGTAATCTCGCCGGGCGGTGTCGGATACGATATTAATTGCGGGGTACGATTAGCAGCTACCTCATTAGAGTATGAAACAGTTAAAAATAAAATTGATTGTCTTATCTCGAATCTTTTTAACATTATTCCGACAGGAGTAGGGTCGAAGGGCGCAATCAAAAAGCTTTCTATTTCCGAAATGAAAAATGTATTGAGTAAAGGATCTGTCTGGGCATTAGAGAATGGGTTTGGAAGACCGGAAGATATTGAATATACCGAGGAAAGCGGAACACTGAAAAATGCAGATCCGGATTTAGTAAGCCAGAGGGCCTTTGAAAGAGGCAGCGACCAGGCAGGTACTCTCGGCTCCGGCAATCATTTTCTTGAAGTAGATGTTGTTGAAGAGATTTTTCATTCTAAAGCTGCGGAGATTTTTGGATTATATAAAAACCAGATAGTTGTTTTAATTCATACAGGCTCACGCGGATTAGGATATCAGGTATGTGATGATTATCTAAAAGTATTGCTGAAGGCAAGTGATGATTATGCGATTAACCTGCCGGATAAACAGCTTGCATGCGCTCCTTTAAATTCTAAGGAGGGGAAGGATTACCTGTCTGCAATGAATGCGGCTGCAAACTTTGCGTGGAATAACCGTCAGGTAATTATGCATTTGGCAAAAAAGAGCTTTATGACGACATTCGGAATGAAAGAGTCAGAGCTTGAGTTTAGGCTTGTTTACGATGTATGCCATAATATTGCCAAGATTGAAGAACATAAGATAGGGGAAGATTTAAAAAAAGTATGTGTACATCGTAAGGGTGCAACAAGAGCGTTCCCGCCGGGAAACAGTATGATACCTAAAAAATATAAAGAAGCCGGGCAGCCGGTTTTAATTCCGGGAGATATGGGGAGATATTCTTATGTAGCTGTTGGTACTGAGAAAGCTATGGAAGAAACCTTCGGCAGCTCATGTCATGGTGCCGGAAGAAATTTAAGCAGGACGAAGGCAATGAAGGAATCAAAGGGGAGGGATCTGGTGAAGGAATTAAAAGACAAAGGAATTGTTATACAGGCAAGAGGTTATAAGACAATTGCTGAAGAGATGCCGGGTGCTTATAAGGATGTAGCCGATGTTGTAAATGTAATGCAAGAAGAGGGCATAATAACCAATGTTGCTAAGCTTAAGCCGATAGGAGTAATTAAAGGTTGAGATACACATTCGATCCTCCGGGGGTAATAAAATCCTTTTTCGGTGAATGGAAATGGAATACAACGAACGGCAGATTACTTTTAACATTTGATGACGGGCCGCTTCCGAATAATACCATTTCAATTTTAGATGAGCTTGAAAAATATAATTTAAAGGCTTTGTTTTTCTGTGTAGGCAATAATATAGAGAAAAGTACTGATTTAGTAAAAGATATATTAAACAGAGGCCATGAAATTGGGAACCATACATTAAATCATCAAATTATTACTAAACTAAGTGCGTCAGAAATAAATACCGAAATTGATACTGTTAACCGGATTATGATTGATAAGTATAATTATAAAGTAAATTATTTTAGGCCGCCTCACGGAAGATTCGGGATAGGCACAAAAAAAATAATGGCAGATAGGGAATTGACCAATGTATTGTGGTCTTTACTTACGAAAGATTATAAAAATGATATTAAAGTTGTTAAATTTGCTGTTAGGAATTACCTTAAAAGGGATTCTATAATTGTTTTACATGACAGCTTAAGGTCAAAAGATATCATATTGGATTCGATAAAATTTATAATTGATTATGCAAATGAGGCTGGCTTTGAATTTGGAGTACCATCGGAATGTTTGAAGTAATTTTTCTTATTGCATTAAGCGGGTATTTTATTCAATCCGTCATTTTTATTATTGGTACTTCAAAAAAATTTCCTAAGATTAAAGAAACTGAATTAATGACTGCAACGGTGATAGTTGCCGCAAGGAATGAAGAAAAGAATATACTGCGATGTATGAAGTCGCTGAATAGTCTGATTTATCCCGAAGGAAAGCTCGAGATCATTTTAGTAGATGATAGATCAACAGATGAAACAGGAAAAATAATTGACGGGTATATATGTGATAAGCCGAAGTTCAAGAAGATATTGACAAAAAAGGAAATCGGGATATTAAAGGGAAAGACGAATGCGCTTGCTAATGCTTTAGAATTAGCGAGAGGGGAAATTATATTAACAACCGATGCTGACTGTGAAGTAAACCCGTTATGGGTGAAGACTACAGCATCATATTATAAAGAGGATATAGGAGTAGTAAACGGGTTTACTACTCAATTTGCCAATAGCGGATTCAGCGGAATGCAGGCATTAGATTTTATATATCTGCTTACCGCTGCGGCAGGAATGATAAACCTAAAAAAGCCATTAAGCTGCATCGGAAATAATATGTCATACAGAAAGAAAGCTTATATGGAAGTAGGGGGATACGAAAGCCTTCCTTTTAGTGTTACAGAAGATTTTAATTTAATGTGGTCAATATACAGTCTGGGAAAGTATAAAATTATATTACCTCTTGATAAATGTGCCTTAATTACATCGATGCCTTGCAGTGATTTTAAAAACTTGTACCGGCAGAAAAAGAGGTGGGCAGTCGGTGGAATAGATATCCCGTTCCGCGGTTATCTTGTTATGGCGTGGGGATTCTTAACACATACATGTATGCTTCTTACTCCTTTATTTTTCTCAGCAGTATGCTTATATTTGTTGATCTTTAAATTAGCAATTGATTTTTTTGTCCTCTACTTTGTACACAAGCAGCTCGGGATTACTAAAAATCTTAGGTATTTTATTCACTTTCAAATTTATTATTTACTTTACGTGATAGCTTTACCATTTATAATCGGAATCAGCAGAAAAGTAATCTGGAAGGGGAGAGAATATTGATGCTTCTCTTATGCAACTATTATGTTACTTACAGGTGTAATGCATTCTGCGAATTTTGTAATTTCGGAATACATGAGAATTTTGCAAATACACCGTATACAAAGCTTGAAGACTTTAAATCGAATGTATTACAATTATCAGAGCTTGGAGTAAAGTTTATTGATTTAACAGGCGGAGAGCCATTACTTCACCAGGAAATACATTTAATGGCTGAGTATGCACATGATCTTGGTATGCAGACAAGCATAACATCTAATGCTTTACTTTATCCTAAGTTTGCAGAAAAGCTGGCAGGCAAAATCAATCTCCTTCATTTCTCTTTAGATTCGCCGGATGAAGAAGAGCATAACAGAATCAGGAAAGTTAACTGCTACAGTCATGTATTAAAAAGTATAGAAATAGCAAAATCACTTGGAGAATTTCCTGATATTTTGTTTACAGTAACTAATGAGACGTATAAAAAGCTTCCGAGAATGCATCAAATTGCCACCGAACATGATTTAGTGCTTATAGTTAATCCTGTTTTTTCCTATTTCGGGAACCCGGGTCTGAACGACGAAGCTATGGATTTTATTGAAGAATATGCAGGCGGTAAGTTAAATATTTATATGAACGATGCATATTTGAAATTGCGCCGGAACGGCGGTAATAATATAAACAAACCTCTATGTAAAGCCGTCTCGCGTGTCATTGTAATTTCACCTTATAATGAAATCATATTACCGTGCTATCATTTCGGGAATGAGAGAGTTCTGATTGACAGGCCGATAAAAGAAATCCGTGAAAGTGAGAAGCTTAAATATTTTAAAAAGATGGAAGGCAGATTTGATTTCTGCCAGGGATGCACTGTCAACTGTTATTTTGAGCCCTCGTTTGCATTCCCCACTAACTCATATGCCTTTGCTAGTCTCTCTTCTAAATTTAAATATGGGTACAATAAACTAGTAAAACAGAAAATTAAGAAAAAGATGTTGTCCAAAATTGAAATGAAATAAATGCGGAAATTGCGGTTAGTGGAAACTAAGTACTGGATTAATGGAATATCGGGGTGCAGGATCCTAATGAATCAATTTCATTATTTTTTTCAAATATATATTAAGCATCTCTGTGGCTTTATATGTTTTCTAGGTGATAATCAAAGCAATAAAAGAAGAAGTTTCACAGAGTTACACAGAGGTATCACAGAGAACCACGAAGGAATAACAAAGAAGCACAAAGGAGTCACTGAGTGCAGCAGAGGTTTTAGGATATTAAATTTAGATGAACTTTATTTATCAAAAGTATGGGCAGCCTCTAAGAGAAACATAATTGCAATGTTCTTTCTTTCAATAGTGTTATCTACCTTTGCGCAATCTCAAAGTAAACTAGACTGGTTCCCGTCAGGTTTGAACATTATGCCTTTCACAGCTAACATTTTGGAGGCAAGGGATGGGGTTTCATATTTAACCGGTGCGGATAAACTTCGGCTTGATATAGGTACATCTACAGATATTTATAGATTGAGTAAGGATAACAGTGTACTAACTTTCGGTGCAGATTTATTTACATATACAAGATTAAGAAGTGAAAATAATTTCCGGTTTCCTGTGGAGACTATCGACTATTTTTTCGGATTGAACAGCGGATACAAAATAATAGACGGAGATCATCAATACGGTTTCCGTTTCAGGTTCAGCCATATAAGTGCGCATCTTGTGGACGGGAGATTTGATAAAAGTTCCGGCGGATGGCAGTATAATTATCAACCCTTCGTATACAGCAGAGAATTTTTTGAACTGCTTCCGTTTTACCAATTTGATACTTTCCGCATATACGGAGGTATGACATATTTAATTCATGTTATCCCTGATGGAATAGGAAAAGAAATTTACCAGGCGGGGTTTGATTATTATTTCACTTTTTTCCCTTTGAAATCTATTGTACCTTTTGCTGCAGATGATTTTAAATTATCTCAAATAGGTAAATATTCCGGGGATAATATAATAATGGCCGGAATTAAGTTAGGGAAGTATAACGGAAAAGGATTTAAGATTTTTTATTCATATACTTCCGGGAAGAGCATTCACGGAGAGTTTTACAATTTATTCGAAAGTTATTCTTCAATCGGTTTTAATTTTGATTTATAAATGCCTGAATATTACAGCGACATATATGAAAGACAGCAGAGCATAATTCCTCAAAAGAAGGAGAAGAAGAATTATCTTCTTCATACTGGTTTATTTGTTCTGACTTTTATTACAACTACAATTGCAGGAGCTCAATGGATAAGCGCTCAGCCTGGGCCGTATCAATTGTCTTTTTTATTGAAAGGTTTACCATACTCAGTTTCAATAATGTTTATAATTTCTTGTCATGAGTTCGGGCATTACTTTGCGGCTATTTACCATAAAGTAAAAGCTACACTGCCATATTACATTCCGTTTCCGCCGATATGGATGTTTATAAACTTCGGAACAATGGGTGCAGTGATTAAAACCAAGTCGCCGATCTATACGAAGAAGGCAATGTTCGACATTGGAGTTGCGGGGCCGATAGCCGGTTTTGTAGCATGCATAATCGTTTTGGTTTATGGATTTACTCACGTACCGGGGATAAATTATCTGCTTGCAATTCATCCGGATTACTTTTCACCAAACTACGGCAAGAATGCACTTGACTTGATATTCGGTAATACGATTTTGTTTTCATTCTTGAAAATGGTTTTTATTCACAGCGGACAATTCTTCCCGCCGATGTCCGAGGTTTATCATTATCCGTATTTATGTGTCGGCTGGTTTGGATTATTCGTAACAGCGATGAACATGATCCCAGTCGGGCAGCTGGACGGCGGCCATGTCTCTTACACAATGTTCGGAGATGAGAATCATTTCAAAATTGCTGTGGTATCTTTTGCAATTCTTATGGTTTTAGGGTTACTGGGATTAGTAGAAGGCATACTCAACCTCAGTACTAATTTTGGCTGGTCCGGCTGGCTTTTCTGGGCTTTGCTATTATACTTTGTAATTAAGCTGAAGCATCCTCAAGTGCCGGATGACAGTGAATTGGATAATACAAGAAAATTAATTGGTTACTTCAGTTTTTTTATTTTTATTATCTCCTTTTCACCTACACCATTTATGATTTCAATGGGGTAAGAATCTTTAGTACAATTTTTTTTACCTTGAGCTAAGTGGTTAATAATTAAATATTTGAACAGATGAATAAATACATTTATATACTTTTACCTTTCATCTTTTGGGGATGCCAAAAGGATTTTAACAGCGTAGTTGATTCAACACCTTCCAGCTATCAAGTGGCTAAAATATTGGGAACCGATTCAGTTATGTATTATCAATCAGATTCTTTAATAGTAATAAGCATAGGCTTTAATTCATCAAACGGAATTAAAACTGTCTCTGCAAATGTAATCGCTTCCGACCAAACCCAGCTTAACACAGCCCCGATAATTTTATATGATAATGGTAATTTCCCGGACAACGGTGATACAGTAAAAGGAGATAATATCTATTCTAACAAGTTCCCAATCAGTCATTATTACCCGGTTGGGGTATATCAGATCCAATATTATGTTACTGATAATTCGAACCAAACTAACCTTGCGGCAGTGCGATCATTTTACTTCGATAACGGGCAAGGAGAAGTAGCGCCTGTAATATCAAATTTAGTTGCACCTGATACTGTTTCATTAGGATCGTCAACCACTCCGATCTTTTTATCCGTTCATGTATATGATACTAACGGACTGAATGACATTCAATCTGTTTATTTTAATTCGTATTTTCCTAATGGTAATCCATCTTCAGCAAATCCATTTAAAATGTATGATGACGGTACAAATGGAGATCAAACTGCAGGTGATGGGATTTATTCATTAATAGTCGGACTTCCTTCAAATGTCCAGACAGGTACATATCGATTTGAATTCCAGGCAGTAGATAGAAGCGGTTCGGTCAGCAATAAAATAACCCACAACCTGGTAGTTAAATGAAGAAGAATTTATATGTGACTTTATCAATTTTATTATTATCAACGGGAATTCTTTTACCTCAAATTAAGCCGGAGTCTTTTTATATTGGTAAAAAAGCAGTGATTGATAAAACTGCATTGAGCAGCAATCCATCGAGCAACAGCATTACCGATATTATTGTTGTCGGAGATACAGTTTGGCTTGGAATGGGAACAGGCGTTAGTCTTTCGACCGACCGCGGAACTAGCTGGACGAACTTTGCCGGTACTATCGCTTTCGGATCGGAAAGTATTTCTGCAATCGGTTATTATAAAGGTACTTTCTGGGCAGCCACTGCATATGATAAAAATACATCCGATGGCACTGTGCAGACTGGAAGCGGAATTAGGTTTACAACCGACAATGGTAAAAGCTGGAATATTATTAAACAGCCAGTAGATGCTGATAGTGACAGTGTGGTTGTTTATGGTATTGATACACTAAAAGCGCTTCCGGTGACTGTGCCAGAGCAGAATCTTATTTTTGACATTACATTTACGCACGGTACAATTTGGATTGCAACATTTGCAGGGGGAGTGAGAAGAGCGCCAATTGATAGTTTGATAGCTAACCATAATTATAGATGGAAGCGTGTAATTTTACCCACGGATAATCTCGATTCTATCAAACCTACAGATACACTTAACTTTTCATATAATGTAAGAAATAATCTGAATTTTGAAGGGTTTTCAATTCTAGCAATAAATGATTCAACAATTTATGCCGGCACTGCCGGTGGATTGAACGTAACTACAGATGCAGACAGCATGTACCCTTCCTGGCGTAAGTTCACACACACAAATGAAAATAATCCGATAAGCGGAAATTGGGTTACTGCTCTTGGTTATAATAATACCGATAACACAATATGGGCTGGAACATGGAAAGCCAACGGTGAAAGTGAATTCTATGCGGTCAGTTTTTCATCTGACGGAGGAGCTAATTGGAAGACGACACTTGACCAGCAAAAGGTATATAATTTCGGAATAGAAGGAAATCAAATAATCGCGCCTTCAGATGCCGGTGCATTCAGAACCAGTGATAAAGGGAAGGACTGGATACTTCCAAATTCAATTATAGACCAAAGCACAAAAATTTCAATACTCACACAATCATTTTATTCAGCGGCATTTCAGGGAAATAGTGTTTGGCTTGGCTCCGGCGACGGATTAGCAAGGATAGATGAATCAGGCGCTATGTGGCAAGGGAATTGGAAGGTATATTTTGCGTCGCAGCCGTTATCATCATCTTCAGACAATACCTATGCATATCCAAATCCTTTCAATCCAAGGACCGATATTTTAAAGATAAAGTATACAACGAACGGCAGCGAACAGGTTACGATAAGGATTTTAGATTTCAGTATGCATATTGTTAAGACAATAATTCAAAATGCTACCCGCGGGAATCCAATACACGTTATTGATTCTCCGTCAGGTACAATTGATTACTGGGACGGAACGGACCAGGCAGGTAACATGGTTCCGAATGGTGTATATTTTTACCGCGTAGATGCTGGTTCTCAGAAGCCGGTATACGGGAAAATTTTAGTATTACATTAATTCAAAAGGAATTAAAAGGAATAATAGGTGAAGAAGTTTTTATACATAGCTTTAATTTCAACAGCGGCACTATTAGCGCAGCCTAAGGTAAGTCCGATCAGCAGTATGCCGGGAGCTTTCTCAAGAATGGGTTTCGGAGCAAGGGGAATGGGAATGGGAAATGCGATGTCTTCCATTACTGAAGGTAATTTAGTATCATACTATAATCCGGCATTATCGGTATTTCAGGATGGAAATTCTTTTCAATCTTCCTATTCTATTTTATCTCTTGACCGTTCTCTAAATTTCTTGGATTTTACAAGGCGATTTGATTTTTATTCCAAAAGTGACTCAGCAAACCCTGATCGTGAGCCGAGATCCTCTGCCGGTTTAAGCTTTGGGATTATCAATTCAGGCGTAAGTAAAATTGACGGAAGGGATAACGACGGATTTCAGACCGGCAATCTTTCTACTTCAGAGAATCAATTCTTTTTAGGATTGGCAAATAGATTCTCTAAAAAATTTGCTATCGGTATTTCGGTAAAGTTTTATTATTATAAACTGTATGAGCAAATAAATTCAACAGGTTTCGGACTCGATCTAGGTGCACTTTATAAATTAAATGAGCACTGGAATATATCTTTCGTAATCTCTGATCTGAATAGTCAATACAAGTGGGATACTTCTCCGATATATCAGGAGAACGGTTCTTCTACGACTAATAAATTCCCTTTGCTGAAAAAAATCGGTGTTAGTTATACAAACAAAGAAATAGGATTAATTGCGTCAGCAGAATTTGAAAGCAGTAATGCCGGTACAAATATTTTGCGTGCAGGTATAGAGTATAATATAATAGACGGGCTATTCCTGCGGGGCGGAATTGATCAATTTAATTTGAGTAATTCGGATTATCCGTCAAATCCCTCGCTTGGATTTTCATACGATAAAAAGTTCGGCACTATAACGGCAGGTGTAGATTATGCATTCGTTATAGAGCCATATTCACCGGAAGACAGGCATATTGTCGGATTAAGTGTTAATTTTTAGCTGTTAATATTTTTAAATTAACCCGTTGAGTTAATTAAATTGTAAACCGTCTACCTCTGGCAGATAAATTGAAACGGTTATCAAGTGTTCGTTTTTTGTTTTTAAATCAACACTTAAAGAGGCTGTGTGAAAATTCTGTTTTGATTTATAGATATACATTAAATTGAATGTAATAATTCCCATTTGAGGAAGAAAATATTGAACCCCTCCGAGGTTCAGGAACATGTTGGGGGACTGTTATTCTACAAATATATCACTCCTACCGGAGTGAAGACTAAGGAAAGGAACTCCAGAGGAGTTTAATATTTGTAGAAACAAGTAACCTAACAAAGAATGGAAACCCGTAGGGGTTCAATAAAAAACTGAATATTTATTCTCTGATTCTGAATTATCACACAGCCTCTAAATTCGTTGGTTAATGATATAAAATATAAAAGTTAATTTACCATAGTGATCCAAAACTTTTTCTAATTTATTTTTGACAGCACTGATATTTTGACAATACGAAATCTATATTCAGGATATTATATGAAAAAAATCCTTTTGATTTTTATTATTTCAATTACATCGATAATAGCACAATCAGCGGGAAACAGCGGATTGGCTTTCCTTAAACTGGGCTTCGGTGCAAGGAATATTTCTATGGGTGATGTTAGTTCTGCTTCAACTGGAGATGTTTCATCGCTATTCTACAATCCGGCAGGATTAGCAGGGTTAACAGGCAATGAAATAATGTTAATGCACAATTCATGGATACAAGGTACAAACAGCAATGTACTTGGTGTCCAAACAACTGTATGGAGCCTTCCGCTTGCTTTCGGATTTAATGTAACAACAATAAGCGATATTCAAATTAGAACAAGAGCAACTGTGCAGCCGGATGCAACTTTTAATGCAAATTATTTTTTTGGAAGCATGTCGACCGGATTTAATGTATATGATAATATTGCCTTCGGTGCGACCATAAAATATTTATATGAAGGGCTATATTCCGAAGAAGCAACAGGCTGGGGATTTGATTTCGGATTGAATTACAAATCGCCTATAAATGGATTAAGCGCTGCTGCAGTTCTGAACAATACAGGCTCAATGAATATACTAAAAAATGAAAGTACAAAGCTTCCTACTGAGTTTAGGATCGGGCCTGCTTATAAGTTTAATTTTCTGCAGGACAAGTTTGCAGTCACGGCTGCAGCAGAGTTCCAGAAATATCTTCCGACAAGCGATTCGCATCTGGATTTCGGTATAGAGATTTTATACGATAATTTGATCGCTTTAAGAGGAGGCTACCAATCGGGATATGAATCAAAAAGCTTTACAGGCGGATTCGGATTGATGTGGGGTAATTTCGGATTGGATTATGCATTCCAGCCCTTTATAGACGGACTCGGAGATGCTAATATCTTTTCTATCAGATTTAAGTTTTGATAGTTTTATCTGGAATTTATCAGCTTGATGAATTGGAAAACGGCATAATAGATTCCTTCATACATAAAATATAAGAAATTATTTCACAGATGCCTGGGACTGGGTACTAGAAACTTGATGCTGGATAAGAAATTTATTATTCTAGATCAAGTGTTGACATCCGAAAAATAAAATTGCAAATATCTTTGGCTGGAATGATGGATTCGTTCATACAGATATCTGAGAATTACTCTCGTAGATTTCGATAATTGAAGAAGCAATAGTGTTAATACATAAAATAGGGTAGTAGGTTATTATTTGTTTTTTCATTTTTGTTACTAATGTTTTAACACTAACTAAGGTTTTATTACTATGATATGAAAAGGAATTATTAAAAACATTATTTATATGTTATAATCTTAGTAACTTAGATGAAGAAACTACTTATTTTTCTTGAAAAGAATATATCCAAAGTTATAATTATATATGTCCTTCTGCAGGTAGTACTTGTATTTTTCTGGAAGGAACCTTTCAAAAGCGATTCACAATATTATTTTAACCTTGCACAGGAGAGCATATCGAGCCATAGCTTCTATCCCGCTAAGATACATTTGAATGAGGACTATATTACTGCCCCTTTATATGTAAACCTGCTTGTTGTAATATTATCAATTTATAATTCAAATGTTACAATCGGCTTGCTGAATATAATTTTGAATTTACTGCAATTATTTTTTGTATATAAAATATCGAAAAATCTATTTGGTGAAAGAAACGCCCGGATAAGCGTTCTGCTTTATATTCTCTATCTAAATACACTCGGGATGGTATTAATGAACCTTACCGAATTCTTATTCGGAACTTTAGTTCTGGCAGGCGTCTATTATTTCTATAAGAAAAGGCGAATTACAGATATACCGGCAGGTTTATTAGCAGCAGCCTCAATAGCTGTAAGGCCTATGGGCGGAGCACTCGCTGCTGCATTTATACTATCAATAGCATTCAGTAAAGCCGAGACGAAAATAAAAATTCAAAGAGCAACAATAATAACATTAAGCTGCGCACTCTTTATTTCAGCTTACGGTGAGTTTACCCAAAGTTATTTCGGAAAGTTTATTTATACGGCAACAAGCGGGCCGGTAAATATTATTATCGGTGCAAACGATGATGCAACCGGCGCATACAATACTACTGTATTTGACAAGGGAAAGATGGGTTACATACCGGAGGCTAATCAAAAAACATATATAGAAAAAGAAGCTATATGGAAGCAGAAAGCCGAAAGCTGGATTCTATCTCATCCGTTAAAATGGACATGTTTATTGCCCGCAAAATTAGGATTCATGTTTTTAGTCGACGACTTTACTATAACAAATCTGCTTCATGTTGACAACTGGTATTTGACAAAAGTAATTAAAGAAGTAATTATTGAAAGGCATTTAAGCTTTTTCGGCGGCAGATCTTTTTATTTTATAATTTTTTATTTCTTAGTTCAAATTCTAGATTATATATATTATTTTTCACTCGTTATTATATTCCTAATTGGTTTAAGGAAGAAAAAAATACGGGCATTCTTTACTGAAAAATTTCTTCCCGTTACATTGTTCATAATATTAGGCCTGGCAATGACTGCTACGGCATACGGAAGCGCAAGATATAGATATCCCTATATGCTGTACTTTTTTATAGCTGTATCGCCATTTGTTATTGAATTACTGAATAATAAAAAATTAAAAAGAAATAATTGATAAATGATTGAATATTTTCCATTAAAATCAGCCGGATTAACTTCAGAAGAGTGGGATACCTTTGTTGATCATTCCGACAGCGGGACAATGTTTCATAAAAGGTTATTCCTTTCCTATCATCCAAAAGACAGATTTGAAGATGCTTCGTTAGTCATAAAGAAAGACGGAGAGCTACTTTCCGTTTTCCCTGCAGTATTAATAAAAAGGGAAGGTAAAAAAATACTTTCATCGCACAGCGGTGCCTCATACGGCGGGTTCGTATATAAACAGAACTTAAATTTGAAAGAGGCTTTCAGCCTTGTTGAAAGTTTATTAAACTATGCAGATAATTTGAAATGCGACAAAGTTCAATTAACTCCGCCTCCGATGATTTACCAAACTAAGTATTCGAACTATATCGACTTTGCTTTGGTAAAGAATAATTTTAGTTATATAAAAAGAGAAGTCTCAAGTGTTGTTCAGCTAGATGTGCCTAAAGATGATTTGCTTTTAACGTATAGATCCGAGGCAAGGACAGCAGTTAAAAAGGCGATAAAGCAAGGGGTTGAGATTGCAGAGTGCGAGCGTTTTGAAGATTATTACGAAATACTAAAAAAGAATTTAAAGATGCGGCACAATGTCTCGCCTACTCACACAATTGAAGAGCTAATAAAGCTTAAGAGAATATTTCCGAGCAAAATACGTCTATGGGGAGCATTTCTTGGTGATAAACTTATAGCCGGAGTCTGCAACTTTTCCACTAACGCAAGAGTAGTGCTGGCGTTTTATATCAGTCATGACGAGGATTATCAGGAATACAGGGCTGTGAATTTACTTTTCTATGAAATAATGAAAAGGTATCAGGAAGAAGGATTTAAGTTTTTAGATTTCGGGATATTTACAGTAGATATGGATCCTAATTGGGGATTAGGAAGGTTCAAAGAAAATTTCGGTGCACGCGGGATTTTTAGAGACACATTTTATAAAGATTTGTAATGCTTAAAATTCTACATTTAGCGCCGCAAAATTATGCCGGTGTCCCATACAGCTATTATGAGATGCATAATGAATGCGGAGATTATTCTAGAATTATAACCTACCATAAAAATCAAATAGAATTCCCGGAAGATATATGTCTCGGACTTCCTCTGCCGAATTTCCCTCTGGCTAAGGTCTGGCGGAGAAAAAAAGTAATGCTGAGGGAAACAACTCAGAGAGATTCAGCTCCCATATTCGAGCCTAAAAATGCAATTGAAGAAATTTATTTCAGCTTGTCAGATATTCTAAGAAAAAAGAAAATCTCCAAAGTTATTGCCAAATACAATTTGAACGAGTTTGAGATCATTCATTACGATGCAGGGCTGGATTTTTTCAGAAATGCGGCGCAGGCAAAAAAATGGAAGAAAGCAGGAAAGAAAATTGTCTGCTGCTATTACGGCAGCGATCTTAGGATACGGGGTATTATTAAAGAGCTCGATGAGATTTCAGACCTAAATATTACTTCCGAATTTGACCATCTCAAGCTAAAAAAGAATCTATATTATTTATTTTATCCTTACAACGCATCGGAGCTTCCGAAAAAAAGTAATGTCGAGAATGAACCAGTTTCTATTATTCATTCACCTACTAACCGGAAATATAAGGGTACAGCTATAATACTCTCGGTCATTGAAAAAATTAAGAAAGAAAGGAAAATAAACTTTATTTTAGCTGAAAATATAAAGCGGAGTGAGCTCCTTTACATAAAGAGCAAATGCGATATATCGATTGATCAAGTCGGAGGTACCATGGGTGGAACAGGCTATGGTAAGGCCGGGTTAGAAACATTGGCGATGGGCATACCTACAATTACGAATATGACGAAAGAATATGAAGCCTGGCTGCCGGAGAATCCTTTCATGGTTGCAAATAATGCAGAAGAGCTTTACGTAAAATTAAACGAATTAATTGAAGATGCGGCTTTTCGAAAGGAAACAGGGCGGAAAGGAGAGTTGTGGGTTGAAAAATATCACGGTTATAAGGAAGTAGATAAAAAGCTAAAAGAATTATATAAATTAAAAAACATAATTTGATGTCAAAGAAAACCAGTCTTTCAGCTTCGACCATTTGGTACAGCGTTGGGAATTTTCTTATACGTTCCATCAGTTTTTTACTTCTGCCGCTTTATACTCATGTCTTATCAACTGCAGGTTACGGCAATTATGCCCTTCTTTTATCGGTCTATGCGCTTGCATCGGTTCTTTACCAATCAGGCATGCAAAGCGCGTTAACAAAATATTACCTGGATGAAACTACAACTGATGGAAGGCGTAAGGTTTTTTCTTCAATCTTTAATTCTGCCGTAATAGTTGGTATCATACTAACTTTGATAGCAATAACTTTATCAGGGCAAGTATCAAAAATTATATTCGGAGCTGAGCGGCACAGCAGCCTTATCATTCTAGTTTTTACTGCATTATTATTTGACTCAATATGTTATTACGGCTTTCAGTTATTGAAAACCCAGGAAAAAGCGAAAAGAGTAGTTAAACTTTCCTTCATAAATGCAATTATAAATTTTATTCTGAATATAGTGCTCGTTTATTTTTTAAGAATGAGTATTGCAGGTATTTTCTATGCACAATTAATTTCGGCAGTAATTTTACTTATGCTGCTTTTACCGAATTTCTCATATGAATATAAAATCTACATAGATAAAAAGATAATGAAATTAGTCGTGATATTTTCATTACCTTTATTAGCCAGCGGGCTTTTATCTTCTGCAGTAGATGTAAGCGACAGGTTTATATTAAATATTTTTACCAATAGAAATGAAGTAGGCATATACAGTTTGTCATATAAGATTGCAATGGTGATGAATGTTTTTATGCTTGCATTCCGAACTGCATGGATACCTCATGCTATAAAAGTTTATAAGCAAGAAAATTATTCTCACATATTCGGGAAGACTTTCGAGAAACTGCTGCTCGGAAGCTTTTTAATCCTTTTAATTGTTGTGCTGTTTTCTCCTGCCCTATTTGAAATTAAAATATTTAGCCGGAACTTGCTAAATCCGGATTATAAAGCCGGGATTATAATTCTGCCTTATGTATTAACCGGTTATATGCTGAACGGAATAGCGGGTTTTTACTCACTTTATCCATTTATAAGCTCTAAAAGTGTTTACTTTTTGTTATCCGATGTTTCAGCATTTATAATAAATTTAATACTGAATCTAATCTTAATACCAAAGTTCGGGATGTTAGGCGCCGCCGCCTCTACTGCTTTTGCATTTTTAACTAGCGCACTTTATCTTTTTATAGTTTCCAGAAAGAAGATTATAATAACATACCCTTTAAAAGAGATAATAACTATTGGCTTTACAGCTGTGGTGTTACTGATAATTGGAATGTATTTAAGGAATTATTTTATAAATGTAATGCTTATATTAATTTATATATTAATATTCGTAAGGCAAACTAAACTAAATTTTAGAAATTTATTTACTTTTAACTAGCCATTCGAGCAGATCCAGAAGTTTTTTGGATTCAGTTTCCCAATTCTTA
>Ga0075269_10000015_pt1 | contig 32603 bp, 24 predicted proteins | sample SF_Rice_5C_0N_10_FD_69773 | JGI IMG/M metagenome (GOLD analysis project Ga0075269, IMG submission 69773) | Rice paddy soil microbial communities from Twitchell Island, California, USA - SF_Rice_5C_0N_105 | ecosystem: Environmental > Terrestrial > Soil > Paddy field/soil | place: USA: Twitchell... | reverse complement strand
TTATCAAATTCTGAATTAATTAATATTCATGTAATCAAATATGCTTATAAAGGGAAATTTAAGCTTAAATTATTTATAAAAGACTAAATTTTATTTGGCTTAAAAGAAGCCTTTTATTATTACAAGCATTATATTAATAGGCAGTAATTCCGGATTTATGGATCTTAAGGGAAATTTAATTAAGAAGGCGGTAAACGGCCCTAATGAACGACCAGCAATTCAAAGAATATACCCGGTTATTTTTTAGCTTCAATAATCCGATCTTTTATTCAATCTTTCTGGTAATAGTACTAATTGTACTGATTTATATATTTTTCAAGTATGTTGTACTGCCGCTGCAGAAAGCTCATGAACTCGAAAAAAAGGAACTTGAGCTTAAAAACACGAAACTTATGTCTTTATTTGCCGAGCTTGACCCTGATCCGGTACTCAGGATAAGCATGGAAGGGATTATTATATTTTATAATGCCGCAGCTCTTGATCTTGTAGGGCTAAATTTACCGCAGGGCAAACATATTACTGAAATACTTCCGAAAATAAAATTTAACGTAGAAGATTATATATCCAAAGACAAATCAAGATCTTTTTCCGCTAAGATTAACTCTCACTATTATTCAGTTCTTTTTAGGGGCATATCATCATTAAGAATAGCTCAGATCTATTTCCATGATTTTACGGAGAAAAAGAATTATGAAAGAAAGCTCCTTAAATATAACAGGCGCCTTAAGGAGTTTTCCAGCAGCCTGCAGGATAAGCTTGAAGGTGAATTGAGGCGTATTGCAGGAGGATTGCATGACAGTATCGGGCAAAATCTCCTTCTAATGAAAATGAACCTGGAAAATCTTCAGGAATCCATATTTCAGCAAGATAAAAAAGATTCAGTTGAAAGCATTATTGTTTCGCTTGAAAAAACTATCGTTGAATTAAAAACGATTATACTTAATCTTAAACCAAGAATTCTGGAAGAAATGGGATTGTCTCCGGCATTAAAGACCTTATGTCGCAAAGTCTCTGAGGAAACGAATATAGACGGCACGGTTGATATAAGCGGGCTTGAAGAAAGATTGAATGCGAAAATTGAAATCACAATTTACAGGATAATTCAGGAAGCACTGAATAATATAATTAAACATTCAGGCGCAAACCAATTTAATATTCAATTAATTAACAAAGACCAATTAATAAGATTAATGATATCAGACGACGGAAGAGGGTTTACAATAAAAGAAATGAATAATCATAAGGGGCTTGGTTTGATTAATATGCGCGAAAGGGTGGAAAATATGAAAGGCAGCTTTAAAATTGATTCGAACATAGGCAAGGGGACATTATTAATTTTTGAAATCCCAAAGGAGATAAAATTTTGAACCCATACATGATAAAGGTTTTAATAGCAGATGACCACCAGCTTTTTAGAATGGGGATAATCAGCTTGTTAAAAGATTCAAAAGATATAATAGTTGCAGGCGAAGCCAATAACGGGGAAGAATTATATGAAAAATATTTTGTAATTAAACCGGACTTAGTTTTGTCGGATATTTCGATGCCGCTTATTTCAGGGATTGAAGCTATTCATAAGATTAAATTAAATGACGATTCAGTTAAGGTCTTATTTTTATCAATGTACGACAGTGAGGAATTTATTTATTATACCTTAAAAGTAGGCGGGCTCGGTTTAGTCGGCAAGAACATTATAAAAGAAGAATTAATTTCTGCCATTCAAGCAGTTTACCGGGAGGAATATTATTTCGGAAAAAATTTTCATGAGAAGGATATTACTGCCTTAATTAAAAAATATGATTCCATTCTATCTCCTAAGGTTGATATGAATAATGTTTCTTTATCGCCAAGAGAAATCCAAACATTGAAATTAATAAGCGAAGGATATACAAGCAGGGAGATAGCAATGGAATTGAAAGTAAGTAAGAGGACGATCGATACCTTCCGTACTCACCTTATGCAGAAGCTAAAGTTAAAAACTTTACCTGAGCTAATTAAGTTTGCCATCCAATTTTCATTAAAAGAGCAAATGATGAGAGAAAGTGAGGAATAGTTTTTAGAATCTCATATATCCCAAAAGCTCCTCATGAAAGAAACTTTTGATTTGCTAAAGTAATAATATTAATTTATTTTATATCCGAAACTTAATTAAAAATTTTAACTACAGCTTCAGCCACCAACCTGTACTTATCCATTTTTAATTGCTCAGTTTTATTTTGCACAATCATGAAAATACTTGCTGGGTAATTTTTAAATAATCATACATTTTTATAACATAACGGGAGAGTATAATGAATATTTTTGTAGGGAACCTTTCTAAAAGCGTAACCGAAGATGATTTGGTTAGTTTGTTCGCCGAGTTCGGACAGGTAAACAGCACAAAAGTAATAAGGGACATGTTCACACAGGAATCCAAAGGTTACGGATTTATAGAAATGCCCGGATTATCTGAAGCTCAAAATGCAATTGAAAATCTTAATACCAAAGAATTCATGGGCAAGAGATTGACAGTAAACGAAGCCCGCTCTAGAGTCAGCGGTAATAGGAGAGGCAGGGATTTTGGCCATAGCAGCAGAAACGATGGCAATCCACGAAGAAATCGATAATCCTTTCAGTTAACCAACATAAAGTACATTAGCACTTCAGAGAATATCTGAAATCCGGATTACAGATATGTAGGTATTAACCTTCTGCGAATTAGTATGTCATATAGCTTGACATTAGAGGATAGCTATATCGAAATCTAAATTCTTTACTATGGATAAAAACTATATTCTGATAATAAAATAATATTTGATATTTGTATACAGTACTAATATTAACGATTACTTTATTTTAGTTAAGTCAAATTGACCGCTTAAAACTTTACTTTTAAGCGGTTATCAAGCCGTCATGATCGGTGAAAGCTCGGTGTTATATCGGTAGTACAGCTTAATTACCAAGCTATCCATTATACCAGGTTTAGAATGTAAGGGCCGCAAAAATAGCATAAACTTAATAATAACTTAACTTTATGACGGTCAACGTGAATCAGTTAATTCATTTTTGCCCATAATAGATTACAGACGTTAAGTAAGCAAGTAAAATAGAATATGAAGCTCTTTTTTCCGATTCATAAATTATAAGTTTATAAAGTAAGTGCTTTAAAAGCCTAAGGGGCATTTGGCGATATTTTCTCGAATTAACCGCGTATACTTTTACAAAAATAATAACACTTCAAGGCATAATAATTTTGGCTTAGTATTTGAGCCTTGTTATGTATGATGATAATAACAAGTTAAATAAATTCGATTATTACATAAAAAATAGAAATTTGCTCTTTTAAGTACAGTTTTTTGTATCAAATTAAAAATATATCTCGAAATAATTCAGATAATAATTGAAGAAAAAGGACTGGAAATACCCCAAATTTGTTATAGAAGGGATGGATATTACGGAAATAATCTTAAATGATTGGAGCGTTAAATAAGTGCTGACAGTGAAAAAATTACTTGTTTTCGATTTATTCTTTTTACTAATATATAATTTTAATATTTACTCACAGACTAATTTTGAAAGTCATTCAAAAGTAAATTCAGTTTCATCTATCGGGACAGTTAGCGTAAAAACCTGGGCTGATAATAAGAAATCGGCTTTTTCTTTTACATTTGACGATGCATTTATGAGTCAATATACTTATGCATTGCCTATCTTAGATCAATACGGTTTTAAGGGTACTTTTTTTCTAATATCAGGTGTTTTAGTCGATTCGCCAATGACGCCAATATTTAGATATGGATATTGGTCACAGTTTAAGCGGATGGCAGCAGACAGCCAAGAAATAGGAGTTCACACAGTTACTCATCCTGATTTAACAACTCTAACTGCCGGCGATACCTCAACAAGCAACACAATTACTTACGAGTTATATCAATCTAAGAAAGAAATCGAGCAGAAAATTCCGGGTGTCAAATGCATTGACCTTGCTTATCCGTATTGTACATACAATACAGAAGTAGAAAATGTTGCATCAAATTATTTTCAGTCCGCAAGGACCTGCGGAAGCTACTTTCAGAATCCTAATATCAGTGGTATAAACTGGTACAATATTATGTCTGCAAATGTTACCTTTAGTGAACCCAGGCAGACAATATCGGACGACCAGAATGCATTAAGTTCATATTTAAATACACTTCAAACCGGCTTAATTCCAAGCGGACAGTGGACGGTTTTATTAGCTCATGAAGTAGTTCCGATGGATACAATAGCAAAATATGACGGAAGCGAAACAATGTATCAGCCGCTCTCTACGTATTTTTTTAATCAGCTATGTGTGTGGCTTAAACAAAAGTCTGACAGTAATGAAGTTTGGGTTACGACATTCGGAAATGCAACAAGATACATAAAAGAGAGAGAGAATTTTTCTTATAGTATTGTATCTTCTGCGTCTACTAGTATTCAGATTAATCCTACAGATGGATTAGATAATTCCATCTATAATTTTCCATTGACGGTTGATATTGTTGTCCCTTCTAATTGGACCAAAGTTATGTCTCAGCAGGGAAATAATATTACTGATGTAAATACTTTTTCTGATGGTACAAATAATCTGGTCAGAGTAAATGTTGTGCCCGATGGAGGCATACTTACTTTAGCCCAAAGCGGAAATACTTATGTATTATCGGGTACAGTTAAATATCATAACACTGCTTCAACACCTCTGGCTAATGTTACGATTACCATAGAAAATAACTCTGATTCCTTAACAACTAAGTCAGACGCTTCCGGAAACTTTGCTTTCTTGAATCTAATTCCCGGCGCTTATAAAATTTCTGCATCCAAAGCTGATGGATGGGGGGGAGTAAATTCCACAGATGCACTTATAGCAGCCAGATACTTTGCCGGATTAACTTCTCTTGACAGCCTACAATTGCAAGCTGCAGATGTAAATAATAACGGCTCGGTAAATAGTACAGATGCCTTACTCATTGCAAGAAGATATATTGGGCTTATCCAATCATTTACAAAGCCGGATTGGGTATTTGACTTACCGGCTTCTGTTACTATAAGCAGCTCAAATGTTAATTTAACAATTGAAGGTATTTCAACAGGAGATATTAATAAATCAAATATCGCGGCTTCCTCGATGGTATCTGAGCCCTGAATCATTTAAATTGTTTTTGCATAGGGTGAGCTTCGGTATTAAATATAACCTTATTGAAGTCTAGAGTTTTTCCGGGTGCAAAAAGCAAATAAAGATATTTTAACGTCTCAGCAAAGAAAAAGCTTTCCATAGCATCATTCTTTTGTTTTGAAACAACGCTTTCTAATTCGGCAAATCCGCATTGTGTTCTGCAGTATTTCTCAATATCATCAAAGAAAGTTTTTCCCATCTCCAAATATTTTTCATTATGAGTAAAATGATATAAATAATAAGCAGATTCAATTATCTCCGGGCGAAGCGGATATCCGGGGTAAGTGATCTTCATAGTACTGTAGTCAATTTGCTCGGGTTCAACACCCTCAAGATTCCACATCTTATAGCATGAGGATTCAAGAGCTTCTGCTCTTTTTAAATCACCTCCGAGTGCCAACACAGCAGGTAAGAAAGCATCGAGGGCTCCGAAATGAGTTGATATCCTTTTCCCCGTATTCATATCAGCATGCCCATACCAAAAACCGGTAGGGGCATTATCCGCAAGATATTTATTTAATGCTTTTTCACTTGTTTTCCACATCCTCATACAGTCCTTATCGCCAAAAAGCTTCCATGCTTTAAGAAGGTACTCATAGTAAGAATCAATGCCTCCTGTGATGCTGCTGTTTGTATTAACCCATTCGCCGGTCTCAATATTAATTTCTGAACCGATTAAGCCGATTTTTGACCTCCGTTCAAATAATGCCTCCAGTGCTTTTTTTGCTTTGTTGAAGTAGAGCGGGTTTCCCGTAAGCTTGCTTAGAGTACCTAATTCAATTATACACGAGCCGATCTCTGCCGGATTACTGACATCTCCCTTCACTTCGCCAGTTTTTAAGTTTACATACATGTAAGGCATGCCAGTTTTAGAATTAAATACCGGCATCAATCTATTAGCCAGATCTTCGGCTAAAACTAAAAAGCCTTTTTCATGAGTAAGCTCATAGCTTGAGAGTAAGCCGCCTACAAGTCTAATATTTATTTCGAAAAATTTTACGGATATATTCTTATCAAAAGAAAGGCTGTCGAGAATAATCTTTTTTGCTTCATCAGCTTCTTTATGGAGCCCCATTAAAACCATAGTATCGAATGCATCTACCGGAGTCATAAGCAGTGAAGTCCCATACCAGTCTCTATAAGATTTGCTGAGGGGCTTTAGTTCATCGTGACCCCATGCGTATTTTTTATATCCGTTCCATGCGAAGAGTAAATCCTGTTTAATTTTTTCAGCAAGTTCTTTTTTATTTATATTATTTGCTGTGTAAAGATTTTTAGTCATTGAATTCGCGCTTTCACACATAGATGAATTTGCAGTAAATGAGGGTAATAGTGTCAAAAGGACATAAAACAGCATCGATAATTTTAATTTCATTTTATTCCCATAAATTATTTAATCAATTAATTGACTGTAAATGAAGGCGGAACATCCTTATTCCCTGAGGCCCATGCCTTATTAGGCTGATTCCCCATTATAAATATTAAGTCCCCTCCGCTCATTATTTCTTTCTGAGTAATATATGACCGGTTTAAAGTTTTACCGTTTAATTCAGCCGATTGGATATATTTATTTTCTTTAGAAACATTCCGAGCAGCAACAGTAAAATTTTTTCCTTTGCCGATTTCAATAGATACCTTGCTGAACATGGGGCTTCCGATAACATAAGCTCCATCAGCCGGATTGACCGGATAAAATCCCATAGAGCTGAATACATACCAAGCAGACATTTGGCCGCAATCATCATTGCCGCATAATCCATCAGTTGAATCTGTATATAATGTTTCACATATGTGCCTTACGATTTGCTGTGACTTCCAGGGTTTACCGGCATAGTCATAAAGATATGCAATATGATGGCTCGGCTCATTGCCTTGAGCGTATTGCCCTACCATACCTGAAATATCAGGAGAAGAATTTGAGCCTTCAACAATTGATGTCTGATTGAATAAAGAGTCGAGCTTATTTGTAAATTTATCTTTTCCGCCCATAAGAGTAATTAAATCTTTAACATTCTGCGGAACAAACCAGTTCCATTGCCATGCATCGCCTTCAGTATAGACGGCATGCTGGTGATTCGAATATCTAGGATCAAATGGAGTAACCCAGGTTCCGTCACTGTTCTTTCCCCGCATAAATCCCGTAGAAGGATCATAAAGATTTTTGTAAAAGCCTGCTCTCTTAATAAAGAGTTTATAATCATCGACCTTGTGAAGATATTTTGCAATCTGAGCTATGCACCAATCATCATATGCATACTCAAGAGTCTTTGATACGGATTGATTTTCTCTATCGGCGGGTACATAACCAAGCTCCTTATAATATTTTAACCCGTAATGATCCTGCAATGCACTTGCCTTCATAGCATCATATGCTTCATTTACGTCAAATCCATAAAAGCCTTTTAAGATTGCATCAGCAATTACGGGGACTGCATGATAACCGATCATAGTATTAGTTTCATTTCCTTCAAGTTCCCAGACGGGCAATAAACCCGTTTCTTCATAATGTGCCAGCATTGATTTTATAAAATCATTTACGCAGTTTCTTTCGATCAGAGTAAAAAGCGGGTGTTCTGCACGAAAAGTATCCCATAATGAAAAGACTGTATATTGATTATAACCTTTTGCTTGATGTACTTTACCATCTGCGCCCTTAAATTTTCCGTCAACATCACTGAACAAACTTGGTTCAATCATGGTATGATATAATGCTGTGTAGAAAGTTCTTCTTAGGGCTTTATCAGTAGTTTCAATTCTTATTTTGCTTAATTCAATACGCCATAAATCTGCTGCTTCATTCTTTGATTTATTGAAGTCCCATCCAGGAATTTCTTTATCAAGATTTTCCATTGCGCCCGGGATGCCAGCAGAAGAAATACCTGTTTTAACGTAAATGACTTCATTGGGTTTTGTAATGAACTTAAAAACACCAATGACATATTTCCCAGCTGCTTCTTTTTGATTATTATTCAGACTATTTCCATTGAAGATCATATAGCTGTTAAAAGGCTTAGAGAATTTTGCAGTAAAAAAGACCCGCTGGTCTTTAGCCCACCCTGTAGAGAACCTGTATCCGGCAATAGTATGGCTATTCAATATTATTAAAGAATCTTTTGTAGATCTATCCCAGTTTAAGCTGTGGCCGAGATTCAATACAATCACTGAACTATCGCTTTTAGGGAAAGTGTATTTCTGAAATCCGGCTCTTTCGGAAGCAGTCAGCTCTGCCTTTATATCGAATGATTTTAATAAAACAGAATAATATCCCGGAGATGCGCTTTCATCTTAATGAGAGAAATAAGAATGAAGATATAATAACTTTGATGAATCCGATATGGAATTAACAGAAAGCTCAGCCGGCATAAAAAGAATATCGCACAAATCCCCGATGCCCGTGCCGCTCAAATGAGTATGGCTGAAACCAATAATAGTGCTGTCGGCATAGTTATATCCTGAACACCAATCCCAACCTGAAGTTCCGTTATCCGGGCTCAGCTGAACCATTCCTAACGGTACAACTGCACCGGGGAATGTATGCCCGTGATTTGCCGTTCCGATGAATGGATCAACATATCTATTCGGATCAAAGCCAGGGCTTTTAGATTGAGGTATTATAAAAAAGGAGCAGGAAAAGAATGACAGGATGGAAATCAATCCTGCAATTATTTGACTATAAGATTTCATAATTGGGCTTTCAGAATCTGTGGTTTTTCATTGTATATTTTAATTATAAGCTCTCCGAAAAGAGTATTAGCCCAGGCGAACCATTTTCTAGAGAACTTTTTAGGGTCATCTTTCTCGAAGGATTCATGTATAAAACCGGTACCTGCATTAGTATCAACTAATGATTTCAGGCATGAGGTAATTTCTTTTTCATCCGAAGTAGTAAGCGCCTGCATAATAAAACTTAATGGCCATATTTTCCCAATGCCGGTATGAGGGCTGCCTATCCCGTTTCCGTATTTACCTTTGAAGAAATAAGGATTGCTGCCGCTGAAAATAAACTTTCTTGTATTTAGATATACATGATCCGATTCAGTAAAGCTGCCGTAATATGGAAGCGATAAAAGGCCGGGGTAACTGGGGTCATCCATAAATAGCCTGTTCCCAAAACCGTCGACCTCGAATGATATCATTTCACCGAAATCTAAATGTTTTGTTAATGCATATTCTTTAAGCGCATGCCCTACCTCATCAGCTAATGCCGTAAACTGATCTGCATATTCCTTATCGCCGATTATCTTATCAAACATTTCCGAAAGCTGTCTTAGGGATACTACGGCAAAGTAATTTGACGGCACAAAGAAAGGGAAAATGGTAGAATCATCAGAAGGCCTGAAGATAGAGCAAATCAAACCTACAGGCTTAATTGGATTGCCGTATCCGGAACCTGCAACCGTATCTGTTTGTACTGCGGTAACCCTTTGAAACTTATAAGGGCCGCGGCCATCCTTCCTCTGCTGCTGCTTGAAAGTCTGCAATACAAGCTTCATAGCAGACTGCCATTTATCATTGAAACAAGAAGTGTCGCCGGTTATTTTCCAGAAATGATATGCAAGCCTAATGGGATAGCAGAGGGAGTCTAATTCCCATTTCCTTTCATGTAATTCAGGCTTCATAGTAGTAAGATCTTTATCCCATTGGCTGCCGGTCGGGCCGTAATTAAAAGCATTAGCGTACGGATCAATTAATATGCACTTAGTTTGTCTATTAATAACACCGGCAAGAAGCTGCTTTAGTTTCTTGTCCTTGTTTGCTAACTGAAGGTAAGGGGTGACTTGAGCTGTTGAATCCCGAAGCCACATAGCATTTATATCGCCGGTGATTACAAAAGTATCAGGCTTTCCGTCGATAATTTGAAAATTAACCGTAGTATCCAATGTGTTCGGATAGCAGTTCTCAAACATCCATGCTAAATCTTTATCTTTTATTGCTGATTTAACTTTTTGTATTTCTTCTTCAACTGCAGTACTTGTAAATTTCCGGTCTTCCGGCTTCGGCCTTTGATTCTTATAATTATCTTCAGATTGAGCCGAAGAGATATTAAATCCTGAAATAGACAACCCTGCTAAAGCAAGGCCGCTGGTTTTAATAAATTCTCGTCTAGATGCCATCCATATTCCTTTTTATAATATTAAATCCATTAAAATTAAGTAAATATAAAAAAAAGGAGAACCTTTTTCAGGTTCTCCTCGAGGTAAGATAGATTAAGGAAAGTGTTTACCTTTCCCAGTATACCCTAATACCTTTTTCGCCGTCAAGATATTTAAATGAAAAACTACCCTGGTATGACCTGGATAATGCTTCACCTATTCTTCTGGCAATATGGATACCTGTTGTTGTTAATTGTGCATTGTCTTTTTTCATAATCATCGAGATAATACGTTCGAGAGGCCTATCTTTCTTTTCCAATTTTTCGGTATTCCTAATTAGGTTAGAGATTTCTTTTTCGTGTCCGGAGTAAAAATCTCCCTTAATTTCAATAAAACCGGCGGGATAGTTATCAGTAATTCTTCTGCAAGCAGGGCACATTGTATCAATTGAATGATTTTCTATTTCTTTCCAGGTCCATCTCCCGTTCATAAAAACGGAACCGCACATGGTACATTTTTGTATTGCCGGTAAGCTGTTTTTCCCCTGATAGGAATCTTTTCTTTTTTCTTTTATCAATTTGTTTTTTTGTCTCTGCGAGCTTTTAATTCTCATAGATCCTCCTTATATATTATGGTTAAGGAAACAATTTGCCTTAATGTAAAACTTATTTATTCGCACAATATAATTAACAGAACCGGCGTGAGTGAAAAGAGTTTTGTTTTTATAACATTTACCTCCTAGTTACTTTTTAACTTATGAAATAAAAAAGATGATCAAAAAATTTTGCTGTTATCCTCCTTTGTTTTTTTAAAAAGACGTTATGAGAAGTGATGTGCCGGAGAAATATCAATTTGAAAACCTAACATTATTAAGCCTTCCTAAATGTAGTTTTCTTTTTTTGAATTGTCAACGATTATATTTATGTACTTTTTAAGTATTGATTAATTCCACAATTGTTCCCATAATCCAATCACTTAAATGCCTATGATTTCAATAAGTCTTAATTCCATAATAAGATAAGGTACTATTTATTACACAATAAAGCCTTATTATTATATTTAGGCTTAAAAAATTGAATTCTATTTAAAAAATAAATGACATGTCAATATTACACGGAATAGTAGACGTCTATGTTTATCATAACAGTGAAACCGGCTTTAGCGTAATTAAGCTTGAAGACAGTTCCGTAATAGTCGGAGTACTTCCTAATTTTAATGCGGGGGAAGCAGTCGAGCTTAAAGGTGAGTGGGTTAATCATTCCAAATTCGGCAGACAGTTTAAGGTTGATAATTTTAAATTAAGCCTGCCTGCCACTAAAGAAGGTATTATAAAGTTTTTAGGCTCAAGAATAATTAGAGGGATAGGGGAAAGGACGGCAAAGAAAATAGTTGACAGGTTTGGTGAGAAGACACTGGAAATACTAGATAATGAAATTGAACGGCTTAGTGAAGTGCCAGGCTTCAGCAAAAGGAAGATTGAAGAGGTACGCATAGGCTGGAAAGCGCAGCGCGGAGTAAAAGATGCGATGATTGCACTGCAGTCCCTAGGGATTACTTCAGGTATTGCTATGAAGATCTATAAGACATACGGCGAGCAGGCTGTAAAGATTGTTAAAACAAATCCGTATCAGCTTACTTATGATGTATGGGGAATAGGATTTAAGCTTGCCGATAAGATAGGGCAGAGCACTGGCATAAGCAGGGATCATCCTTATAGGATAAAGGCAGGAATTATTTATATCCTTAATGAAGCAGGCAGGAGCGGGCATGTTTATTTGCCTGAAAGTGAACTTATTCAGCATTGCAGCAGGATGCTTGAATACGAGCTTTCTAAATCGGATCAAATATTATCGGAACTTGAGCGAGGCGGGCAGATAATTATTAAAGATAATAATTTATATCTTGCAGATCTTTTTTATGCCGAAGCCGGGATTGCCAGGTCGATTAAAAAGATTGTTAGCATTGAGCCCGATACCGCAATAAATTCGGAGAAGCTTATGAGTTCTATTTCAAAGAGGTTCTCTGAGGAACAGATCATTGCAATTAAAAGTTCACTTGAAAATAAGATCCTTATTCTTAACGGCGGCCCCGGGACTGGTAAAACAGAAACACTTAAAGGCATAATAAATATATATGAGGGTTTAGCAAAGAGTAAAAGTAAGGGCATTAAAATTCTTCTTGCTGCACCGACAGGAAGAGCCGCAAAGAGGATCAGTGAAGTTGTCGGCAGGGAAGCTAAAACAATTCACCGGATGCTTGAGTATAATCCTACAATGGGAATATTTAGTTATGACAAAGAAAATAAGCTTGAAGCAGATTTGATAATAATTGATGAAGTATCAATGATAGATACTTATTTAATGTATCATCTTCTCGAGGCGATAGACGGAAATACTACACTCATTCTTGTCGGAGATACAAACCAGCTTCCTTCTGTCGGGCCTGGAAATGTTCTGCATGATTTGATTAGTTCCGAAGTAATACCGGTAATTACATTGACTAAGATTTTCAGACAAGCAGAACAAAGTAAAATAATTATCGCGGCACATCAAATAAACAGAGGCGAGGTTCCTGCTTTCTCAAATAGAAAAGAAAGCGATTTGTTTTTTATTGAAGAGTCCGACGATTCGAAAATACCTTCACTTATATTGGATTTATGTATGAAGCGCCTGCCGTCGACATATAATTTCAATCCATTGGCCGATATACAGGTACTTAGCCCGATGCATAAAGGTGAAGCGGGTACAAATACGTTAAACAATATTTTACAGGAAGGCTTAAACAAGAACAATGCTATTTTAAGGCATGGAAGCTTTATTTATAAGACGGGCGATAAGGTCATGCAGTTAAAAAACAATTATGAGAAGGAAATATTTAACGGTGATCTAGGCATTGTGTTAGGCGGGAACGCAGAAAAGAAATCTCTGTCGATAGAATTCAACGGTAAAGCATTTACCTATGGTCCGGTAGAGCTTGATGAGATCACTCTAGCTTATGCGGCAACAGTACATAAAAGCCAGGGCAGTGAGTACCCCTGTGTTATACTTTCATTAACTTCATCTCACTATATTATGCTTCAAAGGAATTTACTGTATACAGCTGTAACCAGGGCAATAAAACTAATGATTATAGTAGGGACTAAGCGTGCATTATCGATGGCAGTAGGAAATAACAAAATAAGTAATAGATACACTTCGTTATTAAATAGAATTAAACAGCAATAAGAAGTGGCACCCCGAAATATAAATAGAGATGACATCACGGGAAGTATCCGGGATATCATCTCTTAAACAATTTTAGTTTATTTCATGAGAATAAGTTTCTTCGTCGATACAAAGCTTCCGGACCTTAATTGATAAAAGTAAATCCCGCTGGCTAATCCGCCTGCATTAAAGTTTACAGAATAACTTCCTTGATGTTTATATCCATCAACTAAAGATTTGACTTCCTTACCTAGAATATCATAAACTTTGAGAGTAACATATCCGCTTGAAGATAATTGATAATTTATTTCAGTTGCCGGATTAAACGGATTAGGATAATTTTGTTCAAGTAAGGTTGTCTGCGGAACATTATCAGGCTCATTCTGAACAGCGGTAACCCGGTTTCCGATTACAAACCATACCGGGTACGTTGCATCCGATAGGTAAGACTGAGAAGTGCCGGTGCTTGAAATTAAATCGGAGTTTAAGGGCATTATATTTACAACATGCTGAGTATTTGAATAATTATGGTAAACAATATTTTTATCGTCACCGGAATAACTCGGATATCCTAAATCAGAAACGGTATTATCAATAACTCCGGTTTTGCCTGTATTGAAATCTGCAGCCATTACCTGGAATTTGCCGGTATTCTTATTTTCATAATCAAATGCAAATCTAGTCTGCGATGTTTTGGAAAAAGAAGGATCATCTACATTTTCTCCTTGGGCAAGAGCGGGGAATATAGTTTCCTCCATGCCGGTTTGTATATCAAGCAGATTTATATTCCAATATGATAAAGTATCGCTGACTCCAATAATCTGATTAAAAGTATCGAAAATGAGGTATGTTCCAGTAGGATCAAAAGATAGGGCGTCGGCATATAATGCAGTGTTTACTGTATCGGTAGCATCATAAGTAGGAGTGATTATTTTATATGTCTTATTTATGTTGTTTGCAACATCGATATAATAAATAGTAGTATCGATGTATTTAGAAGTAAGAGCAATACTATTTAGCCCTGGCCCTACCGCAACACTCCACCAGACTTTATCCGTATCGAGAACTGTTTCCTGCGGATTACTCGGATCAGCATAAATTGCGCGAAGCTCATAGTCCTGGCCGACAAATAGAATTAAACCCGAAGTATCGCTGACTGCAGGTTTAGTAAGCACAGGAGTAGTAGTTAAAGCAGAATATTGAACAGGGCTAGTATTCGGATTAGTTATATAAATTGAATTAGGATCTGTTGATGAAGTATTTACAGCTAATATCCAATTCTGCCCTACTAACTGACTAGACGGAGGAGGCGGGGGAGGCGTATTTTCCAGAACCCCAACATTATCCCATGCGCTTTTAACCGCGCTCAGCTGACTGCTTGAAGAACCGAAAAGATCAGTAGCGGCTTGTTCAGTTGCTATCCTTGCATCCAGGAACTGAGATGAATGAGTTAAATATGTTGTCTCAGCTCTATACCAGATTTTCCCTGCATCACTTCTGCCGGTTACAGACGCAACAAGATAAAATACATAATTAGGTATTCCGCTGTTAACGTGTACCCCGCCGTTATCTTCGGTCGTATTAACATACTCGCTCATATTGTCCGGCTGCCAGCAAATATCGTACTGATTTCCTCCATTATGAGGATTGCTCATATCTCTTAGAGCGCCTGAAGGGAAATTCACAAAATCTTTAACAACGGTAGCTCCGATTTTCCATGATGTAGTATCTACCAGTTTACCGAATACATCTGACATTGATTCATTAAGAGCACCGGATTGATCCTGATATTCGAGGTTTGAAGTATATTGAGTAACTCCATGAGTCATTTCATGTGCAGCAACATCAAGCCCTCCGGCTAATGGTTTGAAATAAGTATTCCCGTCACCGTAACACATAACCTTGCCATTCCAATATGCATTGTCCATACCTGATCCGTTTTGGGTTACATGTATGATTGAGTATATTGACATGCCGTTATTGTCAATCGACTTACGGTTTTGAATTGTACGATAATATTGATATGTAGTTATAGCATTATAATTTGCGGAAACAGACGCGGGATCATTCCATTGATTAGCTGCAGAAGTAACATAATAGAATTGTGAGCTGCTCGAAAGGTCTGTATTCTTTAAATCAAGGCAGACTATAGCACCAACCGGATTCCCCGGTATTTGCGATTGAGATGAATTGAACATCGGCTGGCTTGCATCAATCATATAATAATTACTGCCTACCTGGTAGGTTCCGAATGATTGATTATCTCCGTTAAGATCTGTTCCGGAAGCAGAAGACGGCCCGTCATAGCAAACGTTGTTATATGAGTTGATAATCGCACCTGTATTAGCATCAATGAAATAATACCAATCCTGCAATAGGCCGGAGCGGACTTCGATAAACCAGGCAAGGTGCGGCTGCTGTTGTTTGTTGTACCAGATTATTTCTCTTGTTGATGGGCCGTAATAATCGAGAAGCTTTTCAAACTGGCCTGACAATGTTATATATGCTGTCCTGCTTTTCAAATCAGTAACTGCGGTTTGCACTGCAGCCGATGAAACAACTTGCGGAGTAATATCTTGAATTGAGGAAGGAGTCGGGGCAAACCTGCCGTCCATTGATAAAACATTACCGTATTTGTCTAAATGTACATAAAGATCCTTTCCCCAAACCTCAAGGCCTTTATAAGTCTGCTCGAGACGAACGTGCGTCATCCCTAGCCTATCTGAATGTATGCTTTTAAGCTTGAATTCATTTTGAGGGTCGGAGATTTTAAGCAGGCTCTTATTAGCAGTTAAAAAGCTCATTGCATCTGAAGTAAAACCTGCATTCGAAAGAACAACATTCGTTTTTGGAGTTTGAGCAGGATGTACTTTGATAAACCTAGGCGTACCGTATTTCGTATCCAGTATTAATTTATCAAACGTATTTTGGTTTAAGTATAATTGCGAAGGTAAAGTATTCTTTCCTGCATTTCCTAAGGATGAGGTTTTTAATAAAGAGGGATTTAAAGTATGAATTTTGGCTGTCGAGGGATTCAATCCGACCTTCTTCATAAAGCTAGTCAGCCGGTTTGATATATTTGACAGCGTTTGAGTTTTACTCAAGTTATTTAACAGTGATTGCTTTGAAGCAGGCGCGGGAATCTTCTTAGCTTTGTTTACCGGTTGATTACCATATACGGTAATAAAAACAGATAAGCTTAAAATAAATAAATAATATCGTAAATTTTTCATCGTTAGTCCTTATTCCTTATTTATGTTTTTTATTTCTGTAATTAGTTCAATCATTGATGCAGGCATATCTGCCGGAGGGTCGCTGTTATTAAAAGAGATATTATTGAATTGAATATCCTTCATTAAAACCAGGTAAGTTGTGTAATTGCCTGAAACTTTATTTGAATAGGAAAAAATATCCGGGCTGGCCATTAAACTGTCTAATTTTTTCAATTGATCAGAAGATAGCTTAACACTGTCGGTTATAACACGATTAGATGAAGGCATCTTTTTCCAGAACTTAGCCCAGCCTTCACAAGAGACGGTAACGCCTTGCTGCATGCCGGTAAAGCCCCCGCCGGAATAATAGTCAATACGGTAATTTCCGTTCGCAGTGCAGCTATCAACCGTTGAGCATGAAGCAAACGGCAGCGACAATAAGGCTGCTAGAGCAACTATTAAAAATTGTTTCATAAGTATCCTTATAATATTTTTTAGGGAATGATCCGGAAAATGGTTTGAATATATTTTAATGTGTAAAAGATAGTTTTTTTTAGATACTATGTCAAACTAAATCCGAAACAAAATGGTTGAGGTTAATGGGTATAGACGAGGTATTTAAGTGAATAAGTAATAAAAATAGATGAAGGAAGTCAGCTAATATTTAACCGGAAAATACAACTTAGGAGCAAATGCCAACCCGTTTTAGTTTGTTGGAAATTTGGGATACCTCTAATTCAAAATTGAAATATGAAATTAAAGAAAGGTTTAATATGAAAAAAGAATGGCTTTAATCCTTGCACTTTCCTCTTTGTCGCCGATTAAAGTGAAATATCTTTTTGCTTTTCGGAAATATTTTTTACTATCAGTATTATTACCCGTCTCTTTGAATAAGAATCCGAGTTCTTTTTCAGTCTCTGCTTTGTTGAGCTGATTTTTTAATTCTTTATTTAATCTTAAGCTTGTAGAAAGATACTGTTCTGAAAGCTCAAAATTGCCTAATTCTCTTTGAATAATCCCTTTTATTTTATAGGTGTCCGCAATTGAAAGCATATCATTTAATTCATGGCAGACTTCCAGTGCTTTCTCAGCAAAGTTTTCACCTAGGTAATATTCTTTTTGAATAGCATATATATTTGCTTTGCCAATATATGAAAATCCTAGCGTTTGTAAGTTCCCGACTTTCTTTGATAGCTTAATGCTGCGGTCGAATTCTTTATGTGCATTATTAAATTTACCTTGTTTGCTATACAGCATCCCTAAGTTGTGATACATTTCTGCAATTCGTTTTACGTCATTTAATGCCTTATAATCCGAAAGTGCACTCTTATAAAAATCCAATGACTTTTCAATATCTCCGCGGATATTATTAACGATGCCTAAATTCATTTTAATCTTACTTACAAGATGTTTATTTACTTCTTTATCAGTAATAAGCGAATATGCTTTTTCAAAATGTAATTGGGCTTTAACCAGATTACCAAGATCGCCGTAGATTGTTCCTATTAGATTTTCACAATCGGCAATGCCTTCATAATTATTCTGCTTTTCGTAAATTTCTAATGCACGCCTTATATATCCAAAGCTGATTTCCCATACAGCTTGCCGGCTAAAAACATCAGCAAGCGACTTGTAAGAAAATGCAGTAAAATTATCAAATTCTTTTTTACCCTTGGTTTTAGACAGAATTTTCTCATAGATATAAATTGCAGAAGTAAATTCGCCGGTGTTAATAGAAAATTGACCCAGCTTAAGCAGCAATTCGAGAAATTTGTCAAAAGGCAGATCACTTTCCGCTGATGTAATAACCAGATCAATTTGCTCATATATCATATTGAACAAAACGGGTTTCTGAATGTCGCGGGCATTTTGATTGGATGTATTATGCAGCTTACCCTGAACCGGTATCAAATTTCTTTTAGTGAATTTTAATGCAGTCTTCCTGTCAAAAAACTCAAATAGTATTTCTAAAAGAAATTTTTCCATATTTTCTCCGGATTCTTTCAATCTTTATAAATTAAGAGAAAAATTATTTACCAAATGCATATCTGGAAAAATGATCTAATTTTGCGTTCAATACCATTATAGTGCCGGTAATATTATTTACAATTATTCCTTTGTTAAATACCGGTGTCATATTTCCCTGATCATCAACATAGTAAAAACCTACCTTCCCGTTTGATAATCCTAACTCGCTTAAATCTAATCCTGAAAAAGTTAATGTTAATTGAAGCGGTTGATCAAAAGTCATGTGCGGGAAAAAGTAAATATCTGCGTATTCGTTATCGGCTGTTATATTAATATTTCTATTACCTTCGAATGCACCTTCAGGGATAGTAAGCACTGCATTGATCGAGACAATATTGCCTGTCTGGCTTAAATAACTGTTTGAAAGGATCATTAAACCGCCTTCATCTCCGTCAATTTTTTGAGTAACTGAGGTTTGAAGCTCTGTACTTAATGAAGCTTTCGCCGGAAGTTTAATTAGTTCTTTTTGATTCGTTGTTGGCTGGTTGACACTTGTCCCATTTTCCGAACAACCTGCGAGCATAAATATTATTGATGCCGCTAAAAATAATAAAATACCTCTCATGGTTTTACTCCAAGTTGTCTTAATTATAATAATTTCCGTCCTTTATATGACGCTATTGCCACTTTAATTTCAATGACTATGCCATAAATCATATGCGTATTTTATGCACGAAATAACATTTTTAATGCATGGTATTATATCACATAATGTATAATATAAACCAAACTGAGAATGTGGATCAATTTATTACATCCATTATACCGGTGTAAAGTTACAATTATGAAAAAAATTTTATGAAATATAGAGTAGGTTGATTAGTCGAATTTAATTATTGTTATTTTTGCATAGAAAGTATTATAGAATAATTTTAACAAAATAAAACAGAGGAATATTATGAAGAAAGCAAATATCGGACTTATTGGTTTAGCTGTAATGGGTGAAAATCTAGTTTTGAATATGGAAAGTAAAGGTTTTACTGTAGCTGTATATAATAGGACGGTTGAGAAGGTCGATGCATTTATAAATGGCAGAGCTAAAGGGAAAAATATAATCGGAGCACATTCATTTGAAGAGCTTATAAATTCACTCGAGAGCCCTAGAAAAATAATGCTGATGGTAAAGGCAGGTAAGCCGGTAGATGATTTTATAGAATTGCTGATTCCTCATCTTAAGGTTGGCGATATTATTATCGATGGAGGTAATTCTTATTTCGATGATACAATTAGAAGAACGAAATATTTGGCAGACAAAGGTATCTTGTTTATTGGAACCGGAGTATCCGGAGGAGAAGAAGGCGCGCTTAAAGGGCCTTCTATAATGCCCGGAGGAAACCCGAAAGCATGGCAATTTGTTAAGCCGATATTCCAGGGTATTGCCGCTAAAGTTGAAGACGGAACACCGTGCTGTGACTGGGTAGGTGAAGACGGAGCAGGGCATTTTGTTAAGATGGTCCACAATGGAATTGAATACGGCGATATGCAGATGATATCAGAGACTTACCAGATAATGAAAGATGTTTTAGGATTAAATCCCCCTGATATGCATGATGTCTTCAATAAGTGGAACCAAGGAGAGCTGAACAGCTACCTGATTGAAATAACCTCTGATATTTTGGCTTATAAGGATGCTGACGGCAGTCCCCTTGTTAATAAAATTCTTGATACTGCCGGACAAAAAGGAACCGGCAAATGGACTGCAATTGCAGCACTCGATTTAGGTGTCCCGCTAACATTGATAGGGGAAGCAGTATTCGGCAGAACTCTTTCATCATTAAAAGATGATAGAGTTGAAGCCTCAAAAATCTTTTCAAAGCCAAGCTCCAAATTTACCGGCGATAAAGGATCTTTTATAAATGATCTAGAGAAAGCCCTTTATGCCTCAAAGCTAGTTTCATATGCACAGGGATATTTACTAATGAGAGCAGCCGCTAAAGAATATGGCTGGAATTTAAATTATGGGGGTGTAGCTTTAATGTGGCGCGGCGGCTGTATTATCCGATCGGTATTTCTTGGAAAAATTAAGGAAGCATTCGACATGAATCCAAACCTTTCAAATCTTCTTCTCGATCCTTTTTTCAAGTCCAAGATTGATGATGCTGTTGAAAGCTGGAGAAGAGTTATTTCTACTTCTGTATTAAACGGTGTATGGATACCTGCAATGTCGACCGCATTAGAATATTTTGACGGATTAAGGAACGACCGCTTACCGGCAAACCTGCTTCAAGCGCAGAGGGATTATTTCGGCGCTCATACATATGAAAGAATCGATAAGCCCAGAGGTGAATTCTTTCACACCAACTGGACCGGCAGAGGCGGAAATACAGCTTCGTCAACATACAACGCCTAATATCTTTTTATTAGTTATAAAGTTGCGAGGCTGCTCAATAAATCAAATTCGAGTTCATCGTAGCACAGATTAGCAATCTGTGCTGCAGATTTTAATTTTATGCCGCTCTTAAGGCATTTACTATATTCATTCTTGCGGCACGGACTGAAGGGAGAAAGCCTCCTACAAATCCCATTGCTGCTGAAAATATAAGTGAAATTAATATTATTGCCGGCGAAACAGCAAACGAAAATGTTAGATCGGCAAATGAACCGTAATTCAATGTTGATATGGAAATGAACTGAAGAAATGAAGCTAATGCAATCCCTATTAATCCTCCGATCAAAGAAGTAAACATCGACTCAATTAAGAATGCGGAAAGTATGCTTCTCCTGCTGAAGCCGAGAGAGCGGAGTGTTCCTATTTCTATAGTCCTATTTGCAACTGCCGCGTACATAGTAATCATCGCACCGATCATTGCTCCTAAACTGAAAATTATAGTAACAAAAATACCCAGCACACTTATAAATGCCGACATGAATTTAGATTGGCTTTCGAAATATTCCTGTTCTATTTGAGACTCAAATTGGTTTAACCTTTTATCTGATTCAAATGCGCTTTTGAAAGATGCATAGTTTGAAGGATCGTCTAATTTCAAAGTAACGGTAGAAACAGTGGTTCCGCGGTTAAATGCGCTTAACAGCTGTAAAGCATCACCCCATATTTCCGAATCGAATCCCGTCCCGTCAGTAGTAAATACCCCTACTATTTTCCAATTATCGCCGGCGAATTTAATGTAGCTGCCTACCTGTGCTCCTTCAAATCTTTGTTCAATCGACTGTCCTACAATCAGTTCTCTCATTCCCCAATTGAACATTCGTCCCTTTATTATTTTTACCTGTTTACGTAAAGAGCTGATAGTCGGAGAGACACCTCTGACAGTTATGTTGCTGACGCCGCCGCCGATTTTATCAAGGTTTATAACTACTACCGGCTCATATGAAATAATAGGCGTTCCTTCAGGCTCTTTTGCAATATGCGGCAGCGTGCTAATAATATTCTGAATATCCGGGCCGATAATGCTTGATATCTCTGAAGTTGCAGCCTTCCGGAAAATCATAACATTATCCGGTGAACCTGTTGCTTTCAAAGTCTTCTGTACTCCGTATGCCATCATAAGCACGGCAGTAAATACAAAAACAACAAGAGCTATTCCTGCTATTGTAATGCCGGTAGTAAGTTTTCTAGTTTTAAAATTTCTTAATGTGTATTTTATCGGAATTTTCATCTTAAAGCCTCGCAAAAATAAATTGCATTACTGCTAAGTTGTCAAACTGCTTTATTGTCATTAGTGTTGATAACACTATTGTTTAATCTTTTTGGATTTTACCCGACGAACCTGAATCCTTCTACAATCTTCATTCTTAAAGCACGCTGCATCGGGAAGAGAGCAGCAATAATACCGACTAAAAGCGCAGCACTAACAGCCAGCACTACGGTTATAGTTTTAACTTCGAAAACAGGAAACATTCCCTTAGGGATAAACTGTGAAAACCCTTCTACTATCGGATAGGTCAGCAGCAGTCCAAGTAAACCTCCCAGAATAGAGATAACAAGGGACTCTCCCATTATTATTCCGGCAAGGTGTTTCCCGGAAAAGCCGAGTGTTTTAAGCACTGCATATTCACGCGTCCTTTCACGTGCCGACATAATCATTGTATTGCCCAATACCAGCATAATTATTCCGATAATTACAAATGATATAAAATTCATTGAAGTAATAATTGCACTTGAGGATTGAATAAAACCCTGCTGAAATGTGCCTTCGGTTTCTGTCTTTGTCTCAGCGGGGGAATTTTTGAATAATGCATCTATCTGATTAGATATGCTTCCGGAATTAGCAGCATTATTTATTAGAACAACATACCAGCCGACATCACCTTCCCTGCCCGGCATTTCTACACGCATCCTTTCATCGATGTAATCCCAGTGAAAGAACATCTGCATTGCATCGGTAGTTTTATATTTTGGGGTATAAATTCCCCTGACCGCCAATTCCCATGTGCCCGGATAAATATCGCCCTCAAGAGTCATTACATCTCCGATTTTCAAGTGATATTTTTTTGCAAGGTCACTTCCGAGAATACATGAATTCCTTTCTTTCTTAAATGTACTTAATTCATCCGGAGGGATATTGTATTCATTATAAACATTGAAGTAAGTATCCGCATCAACGCCGTAACGTGCAAAGAAGTTGCTCTGGTCAATATATATGCCCCCGAACCAGTTAGCATAGGTTACTTGCTTAACTCCGGGTACCTGCTTAATCTTTTCAAGATAAGAATAAGGAAGAGGGAAAATGAAGGATACAGCCTGCCTTACAATTAACCTATTCGGATTTGCTGCATCTACACCGGAGTACCAGGCAGTGACTACCGTACGAAGGACTCCAAATGCAATAACCGCGATTGCAATGCCGAGAACAGTTAAAGAAGTCCGCAGCTTGTGCCGCATTGAGTTTTTGAATATTAACTTAAGGATTTTCATACTGCCTCCAGAATTAAATCACCTTTCTCAAGATGTCTGATCATATGAGCTTTTGATGCGGCATGCGGATCATGTGTTACCATTACAATTGTCTTATTAAATTCTTTGTTCAGCCTTTCCATTAGAGTAAGAATCTCAGAAGCAGAATTTTTATCTAAGTCGCCGGTAGGCTCATCAGCTACTAGAATAATCGGGTCGGTTACTATTGCACGTGCAATCGCAACGCGCTGTTCCTGTCCGCCTGATAGCTGCTTAGGATAATGGTCTATACGGTCGCCGAGCCCGACAATATTAAGCGCTGTTTCAACATGCTGTCTGCGTTCCGCTTTAGTAAGCTTTGTAAGCAGGAGCGGAAGTTCTACATTTTCGTATGCAGTAAGCACGGGTATCAAATTATAAAACTGAAACACGAAGCCGATATTGCTCGAACGCCATTTAGCAAGCGCAGACTCGCTCAGCTTTGAGATATCCGTTCCGTTTACACTTATTTCACCTCTCGAGGGCTTATCTATCCCTGAAATTAAATTAAGCAAAGTAGTTTTGCCTGATCCGGACGGCCCCATTAAAGCAATGAATTCTCCCTCTTTGATATTAAGATTTATATTATTGAGCACTGGGATTTCAATGCTATCCCGCCAGTAAGATTTGTACAGATTACGTACTTGAATTATCTCCGTCATATCGTCTCCAATGTTTAATCTTTAATTTTGACTTTTACACCGTTTTTTACAGCATCTGTTAAATTATCAATAACCTGATCGCCGTTAGATATACCTGATTTTATTTCAACATACGAATCAAACTTCTGGCCCGTACTCACCTGAACCTCGACTGCTTTTCCGTACTTTACAAGAAAGACTATTTGTTTACCATTACGGTCTGCCACTGCAGAATTTGGAACTACAAGAATAGCGCGCTGCTCTCCTTCAATTTGCTTAGACCCCTTAGACATGAAAAGTATTTTTGCGCTCATTTCAGGCAGTACACGTGAATCGTACTTTTTGAAACCTATTTTAACTGTTACCGTAGCTTTTGTTCTATCTGCAGTCGGAACTATTTTAGCAACAAAACCCGGATAGCTATGCGTTGGGTATGCATCCAAAATTATCTGGCAGTCCTGGTTAGGAGTTACTCTTTCAAGATTCGATTCTGATACATCCGCTTCTACCTGGAGCGAAGACATATCTGCAATAGTAACCACTGCTCCTTTAGAATTTAATCCGCCTGCCAAAGGAGCTACAATTTCACCGACATCCGCATCCTTGGTAAGCACTGTTCCGTTAAAAGGTGCACGGATAATTGTATTCTCTACAGCAACTTTTGCAGCTTCAAGCTGAGCTTTTGCAACATCAATTGAAGCCAGAACCCTTTTATAACTTGCGTCTGCCGCATCAACCTCTGATTGTGTAGCAGAGCCTGATTGTAATAAAGCATTTTCTCTCATATATGTATTTTTAGAATCTTGAAGATTAGCTTCCTGTAATTCCAGATTTGCCTTTGCTTCAGCTAGTTGGGCTTTAACATCCATGTCTTCAAGTTTTGCTATTATTTCATCCTTCTTAACCTTATCCCCCTCAACAACGCCGAGGTAAATCAATCTTCCGGTCCCTTTTGAAGCAACAGCAGCTTTCCTCTGCGCCACTACATAACCGCTGGCTGTAAATATGGCATCTGATTGAGCCGGAGATTGGAAAGTCGCAGCCACTGTTTTGACTTCTATTTCAGAGCCGAAGATTGAACCAAGGATACTGTAACCTGCAACCGCAATGGCAATCAAAATAATGACTGTAACTCCAATTACTATATTTTTTCTGGAACCGGGGGGCGTATTCTTTTCCGATCTGTTAATCCTTAGAGATGAAAGATCTGTATTGTTAGTTTCCATATCCGCTATAATTATTATGCAAATGATAAAATAAATTAAAAATATTTGTAATCTTTTTATAAATAATCTTTCAGGATTTCTTTTTGTCCTAATAAGAATATATTATAAGAAAGATTTTTAACTGCTGTCTTAATCTTAATTATTGAAGTTACGCAATACTGCCATTCTGAGGGGAGCGAAGAATCTCAAGGTTACGATTTTGAATAATTTTGAGATATTTCACTTCGTTCAATATGACAAAAACTATCATTTGCATAACTTCAGTTAATTATTGAAAATTTTATATATTAATTAATAAATGGTAAATGGAGCCCCAATAAGATAAATAAAGATTTTCAATTTATCTTCAAGCGCTAATTTAAAATCTCAATTTCCAAAAAAACCATTTTATAATTATTAGTACCAAAATTAAGGCGATAAGGAATAAAGCTAAATAATAAATCGGTGAATGCCCGATAATTGCCGGTAATTCAAAATTATTTTACTCTCGAAAATACAACCATGATTTGTTATTTCATTCTTATTTAAATGAAGGAGGAATTATGGTAGCAGATGCACAATTGAGTGGGCCAAATGGATATAATGTTTTATGTATGTGTTTGTAATGTTTATTTTCCTTTTAACATAGTGCTCCGCTGGAGCACTGTACTTCTTCTTTGTTCTTTCTACAAACATTCAACTTCCCGGTAATAATCGGGACAGGCTCTAACGGAGTTGGTACTGATGGTAACATGCTTGCTGCAAATAATCAATTCTTGAGGGAGTTGAATAATTAGGAAGTTTTGCTGCTGTCAAACATTCAACTCCTAACAGAGTTGGTATTTCTGATAACTTCTATCGATACATTCATTCATTTCCAAATGAAGTTGATTTATCTGATAACCTACATCGATGCAAATATTCAACTTCTAATGGTGTTGGTTTATTTAGCAACTACCATTGCTGTGAACATACAATTCCTAAAGGAGTTGGATAATCTGGGAAGCAGCAAACTTACTATGCTGATATAGGTTCTAGACCTTATCAGAGTGTAAGAACCTTAGTAACATACTCATACCCTAACCCGGATAAGCCAGAACCAAAAAAAGTTTAGAAACTAAAATAATTTTTATGCCCTTAAGCAATTATATTACTATTAGTTTGAAGCACACCGAAAAATATCTTGCCAGATTTGGCTAACATATTATTGATAAGGTACTAAAAGTTCTGACCTTATTGCATTATTTAATTGCGAATAATGTTATTAGGTTTGATAATATTTCCGTTTATTTTTTACTAAAGTTCTAAAAATCAATAAGGTTCTCGTTTGCTACGAAATCAATAATTCAATGTGATTATCAAATTATTTTCGGATGCTGTTTAATAATGAAAGCCTCATAGAGGAATAGGAATAATACAGGCGTATATTCGAATATTAAGACAAGTGTATAGTCTTTCCAAACACCTGTGAGCTGGTAGTTGAGGACAGTAAAAGCGGTTAAGCTTACTAAACTTACATATGCTATCCCGCTCCATTTTGGTATTAAGGGAAGAAGCAGGGCAAACCAGCTTAAATACCAGGGGTGCACTACAGGGGAAAATATGTACAAAAGAAATATTGATAAATACAGCTTCTCTAATATTCCCTTTTTCGTGAATAAAATTCCGATATATGAAAATGCAAGCAGCGCAGCACAGAAAAGCCTTGCATGCTGGTTATCCTTTATAAAAGTATCAAGAATGTTGAAAATAATTCCGTTAAATGTCCAGTTCTCAGTAAACTGCATGAGCGCCTTAAATGGGGTCCCTGTAAAAACATACGGGATATATAATGCTGCACAAATAAGCAAAGGTATTACTGCGGCTTTAATCCGCTCCTTAATCTCTTTTTCGCTGAAGAAATAAATAGGTACTAAAATTAATCCTAACGGTTTAATGCAAAGCGATAAGCCGAGAAGTATAAAGCTAAATAATTTTTTATTATCCAGATAAAAGTAAAGTGAGAAGATTATAAACGGAAGCCCGAAACCGTCTACATGCGCATCGATAAAAAACTGGTATAGGATTAATGGGCATAAAATATAAATAAGAATATACTTTTCAGGCAGCTTCAGCTTTTTAAGTGTCAGGAATATTCCCCATATTGTTATTAAATCAAAAATGAGTATCAATATTTTTATCCCGGAGAAGCCTTCTCCGCCAATAAGGTAAGAAACAAAAAACAATATCTCACTCAAAGGAGGATATATTGTTTTCATTTCAGGGTGATTAACTAACCTCGGCAGTAAATCTGAATGAAGGCTGCTTAATGCTGTATCATCAGGTGCATAGCGGTAAGGATTTATACCTGCAGCCTGAACTTTACCGTCCCAGTCATACCTGTAATAATCATCCGAGCCGATAGGATGAACCGTTATTAAGATAATCCTTAGAAGGATGAAGATTGCGGAAAGTCCGGCTATATATTTCCCAGGTATATCATATTTCTTTATAAAAAGGCAGATAAGCAGAAAAACGGCTGATGCTGTAATATCGCTTACAGTATAAAGCATAATAGGTTTAATTCCGTAAATAAAGACCGTGAAAGCTGAGATTACTAATAATGCAGATAAAAATATAAAAAGGATTTTCGGAAAAGTTTTCATTGATTGAGAGTATTTCTTTAAGGCGAAAAAATAATCAAAAGGCCTTTAATCCCCAAAGGTTGATGTTTTATCTAATAAAAGATTTTATCTTTGCATTAAAAAAATAATAATGTCGAAATCCAGGGCGCCAAGAAATAGGACAATAACGCTAACCGGGCATGAGAAAGAATATTATCTGGGAAAAATAAAACAACTCAGGCAGTTAAATGGTAAAATTCCGCTGAATACGATTGTTAATGGAGATATATATAATGCCTATAAATTCATTCCTAATAATTCAGTGGATTTATTATTTCTAGATCCTCCGTATAATCTAAGCAAGCAGTTCCATGGGAACAGTTTTAACAAAACTACCGAAGAGAAGTACACAAATTGGTTTCGGTCATGGTTTGAACTGTTATTGCCTGCATTGAAAGAAACTGCCTCGGTTTATATCTGCGGAGACTGGCGGACATCAATTTCGATATACGGGGTAATAAAAGAAAAGTTAATTGTGCGAAACCGGATAACATGGGAAAGAGAGAAGGGCAGAGGGGCAAAGGCTAATTTTAAAAACTCATATGAGGATATCTGGTTCGCGACTAAAAGCGAAAAATATAAGTTCAACATAGATGCAATAAAAATGAAAAGGAAAGTTATTGCACCTTACAAGGAAAACGGAAACCCTAAGGACTGGCAGGAAAGCGACCAAGGTAATTTTAGGCTTACGCACCCCGGAAATTTATGGACAGATATAAGCATTCCATTCTGGAGTATGCCGGAAAATACCGACCATCCTACCCAAAAACCGGAGAAGCTTTTGGCTAAAATAATCCTGGCAAGTACAGATGAAGGAGATGTAGTTCTAGATCCCTTTGCTGGCTCAGGAACTACTGCTGTTGCTGCAAAAAAACTAAACAGAAAGTTCTATGCTGTTGAATTGTCTAAGGAATATATCTGCCTAGCAAATAAAAGATTAGACATGGCCGAAGAAGATAAGAATATACAAGGCTATCAGGACGGAGTATTTTGGGAAAGGAATACCTATTCCTTAAGGCAAAAAAAGAACATTGAGAATGGGAAATAATTTAATTATCATTACAGCCGCAATATTTAAAACATACGCCTGGGGGCAGTTTTATTTTTTGAATAACGTTCCATTTAATATTTTAATATATTCTTTAATTAGAAAAAATTATTTTATAATCATCCTCTAAACAGGGAAGAAATGAATGCCGTATTTCCCATCAAGAAAAATTCATTTAATTATAATATTCTTTTTCCCCTTTTTGCTCTTTGCTTTTACTTCAATTAGTATTGCTCAGGGTAAGGGAACATTGAGAGGTACCATAACCGACTCAACTACCGGTGAGGTACTTCCGTTTGCAAATGTTATAATTCAGGAACTGAAGAACGGGGCAGTTTCTAATTCTAACGGATATTTTTTCATCCCTTCAATACCGGCAAATAAAACCTACACAGTGTCTATTTCATATATGGGATACATTACTAAGCAGGAGAAGGTTTTTATAGATCCTAATAAAATTACAAATCTTAAAATCGGATTAGTTCCCACCAATATAATGATGCAGCAGGTAGAAAAAGTAGGCAATAGACGGATTGAGAAAAATGAAACCGATCTCGGCCTGCAGCGAATATCAATGAAGAGCCTTGATATGTTCCCTAAGGGAGTTGAGTCCGATATATTCAGGTCGCTGCATTATATACCGGGGGTTCAATCAACAGGCGATATCTCGGCAAGATATTACGTAAGGGGAAGCCCGAGCAATGAAAATATGGTTTTAATGAATGGGGTAACAATTTACAATCCTTTTCATGCATTCGGGATATTCAGTGTAGTGGATCCTGATATAATTAACAGCGTTGAATTTTACAAAGGAGGTTTCCCTCCCGAATACGGAGGCAGGCTTTCTTCAGTATTAAATATAATTACAAAAGACGGCAATAAAAACAATTTCGATGCAATTGCAAGCTCAAGTTTTCTTACGGGTAAAGTCCTTTTGGATGGACCTATACCTTACGGTTCTTTTATTGTATCGGCAAGAAAAAGTTATTCAACCGAAATATTGAGGAAATTCCTTAACGACCAGAACGCGCCTATAGATTTCTACGATGCATCATTTAAGCTTAATTATGCTAATCCGAATTTCATATCAGGTTCTAAATTTATAATCGACGGATTCTTCAGCGGGGATAAGCTCTATAACAACAATCCATTTATGGAGGATATGAAATGGGCAAATAATGCTTTAGGGGCTAAATGGGTCCAGATTACAGATTCTCCGTTATTTTTCGAAATAGACCTGTCCTTAAGTAATTTTGAAGGGCAGGTTATTCCTAATCTAAGCGGGACTTCTCCTAAAACAAACAGTGTAAATGATATTTCATTTAATTCAAAATTCTCTTATATATACGATTCAAAAGATGAATTAAATACCGGCATTGAGATAAAAAATGTAGAGACAAAATTATTATTACAAAATTCCTTAGGCGTAACTTCCGATATCGGCTCAAGCGGAAGCAATATGGATTTTTATATCTACTATAAACTATTACGTTTCTCAAACCTCGGCGCAAGCGCCGGTGCAAGAGCTGTTTTAACCGGACTGTCTCAATCGGATAACAGCAACCTGATTTTAGATCCTTATGTTAATTTAACATATAACCTTTCGCCTCTTATAACTCTCAAAGCCTCATGGGGCATTTATGATCAGCAAATGACGACTCTTTCTGACGAGAATGAGGTAATTTCCTTATTTGAGCCCTGGATAATTACTCCCGGCTACCTTAAACCTGCAACAGACTTAATATATTCCGGCGGAGCTACAATAAATTTTACTGATTATTTATCGCTCGACGCTCAGACTTATTATAAAGTCCTGCAAAACATTCCTACCCTGAATGATAATAAAATATTAGAATCGGATCCCGATCTTCTCGCAGCAAGCGGCGAGTCTTACGGCTATGAGTTTCAGCTAAAATATGAAAAGTCTCCTCTTAGTATAAATACTTCATATACCCTTAGCTGGGCGTATAATGAAGTGAACGGGTGGATATATTACCCTAGGTATGATATTCGAAATTCTTTTAATGTAATGGTTGATTACGACTTCGGCGCAGGCTGGCATGCTAATGCAGTCTGGGTTTATAATTCAGGGCTTCCGTTTACTCAAAGCATTGGCTATTATGATAAATTTTATTTCCAGGATTTCTATTCTAATTGGCCGGTCTTTGAAGACTATCAGCCTCAGGCAATTTTAGCGGATAAGGATTTGGCGCGCCTGCCTGATTACCACAGGCTTGATTTAAGCCTGAGTAAGTATTTTGAGATCTCACCGTTGAAGTTTACTATTGATGCAAGTGTAATCAATGTATATAACAGGAAAAATATTTTTTACTTCGTCCGGGGTACCGGAACACGTGTATATATGCTGCCGTTTTTACCGACTGCTACTATAAAGGTTGAGTTATGAAAAAATATGTAATGCTTTTGATTATTACTTCATTGGCAATGGTAAATTATTCATGCAAAAATACATTTGATCCGAATGCACCTTTCAGGGAAAGATATGTGTTAAACAGTATTTTACGGAGCGACACAACTTTGCAAATTGTGACTCTATCAAGAAGCTATGAGCCTGCTGACGGGTTTAATCCTTCTACTAATAATCAGGACCCTGCAGTTATCGGGGCACAGGTGAATATCTGGTACAAAGATACTTTATACCCTTTGAGAGATACTACTTTTGTAAGAATTGATAGTTCGCGTTATAAAGATTCGGTACATTGTTATTATGTAAATAATTTAATGCCTGAAGAGAATCAGTACGTTGATATAGAGGCATTGCTTCCGGATGGCAGGCTATTAAAGTCAAGTACCCGGCTTCCTGAGGTAAGTTCGTATAAATTTTTTGATAACAACAGCGACCAAACAATCCCACCGACGGGGAAGGATTATATTTATGTAAGCTGGGCTTCACAGGCTAATATAATTTATTCACCCAGAGTATACATTATCTATTACCCGGCGGGGTCAACGGAACAAAAAGAATGGATGCTCCCATTATTCTTTGTTGATGATAACGGCAAGCAGGTTCCTGTTTTTACGAATCAATCGAATTCAAATTTTGTTAGTGTAAGTATGGGAACTATAAATGATTATCTAAATCAAATACCTCAGGGAGGAAATAAAAAAAATTATACTATTGCCGGATTAAAAATTGAAGTGCTCGTATATGATGCAAATCTTTCAACTTATTATTTATCGCTGCAAACAGGACTGGATGCTTTTACGGTAAAATTAGACAGCCCCGATTTTTCTAATGTACAGGGTGGATACGGTATCTTTGCTTCTTATGTTAAGGCTGATTTCAATTTGAAATTTACTTACAATTATTTGAAAGCAATGGGGTTTGAATAAAAGATAATGAAACCTAAAATGAAATATAGTATAGCTTTAATTTATTTCTCTTTAATGTTATTCCCTGCTTTGGTTTTTAACTCATGCGG
>Ga0075269_10000014_pt1 | contig 37035 bp, 32 predicted proteins | sample SF_Rice_5C_0N_10_FD_69773 | JGI IMG/M metagenome (GOLD analysis project Ga0075269, IMG submission 69773) | Rice paddy soil microbial communities from Twitchell Island, California, USA - SF_Rice_5C_0N_105 | ecosystem: Environmental > Terrestrial > Soil > Paddy field/soil | place: USA: Twitchell... | reverse complement strand
CTCTTTTTTATTTTTGTATACTTGTCTCTTCTTCACTATCGAAATAAAATATTTATATATTATTTGCCAATTATAAATATTTGATTAATATTCCATAGCTAATAACAAAATAATAGTAAGCTTTACATTTATTATTTATTACGGATTAATAATGAAAAATTCAGTTTCTATCTTTGCATACTTAATTTTATTTATATTTATTAAATTCGGATTTGCACAAGAACCATCTCATTATAACTGGGGGACATTTACAAGAGCTGATTCTCTTCGAGGATATCTCTCCCCTATCCGTACCTGCTATGACGTTACATATTATCATCTTGATATTGCTGTTAATCCGTCAGATAGTTCAATCAAAGGCTCAAACACTATTAGATTCAAAGTAGTAAGACCATTTAAGGAAATGCAGGTTGACCTTTTCGCTAATATGAACATTGATAAAATTGAATTCGAAGATGGTACTCCCTTAAAATATTCACGCGAGTTTGGAGCTGTATTTATTTACCTTCCAAAGGAATTAGATAAAAATAGTATTCATCAAATTGTATTTTATTATTCAGGCAGGCCGCAGGTTGCTGTCAATCCTCCGTGGGACGGCGGCTTTATCTGGAAGAAACAGAAAGAAGGTAACCCTTGGGTTATGGTAACATGCCAGGGCACCGGCGCAAGTCTCTGGTGGCCTAATAAAGATCATCAATCGGATGAACCAGATAGTATGCTGCTTAGTGTAACTGCTCCGAAAGGGCTGGAAGATATCTCCAACGGAAGATTAAGAAGTAAAATTGAATTACCGGACGGACAGACTCAATATAATTGGTTTATAAGCTACCCGATAAATAATTACGATGTAACCATTAATATCGGCAAGTATGCTCACTTTAGTGATATTTATAAAAGCAGTGATGGAAGTAAATTAACTTTGGATTATTATGTACTGCCGGAAAACCTTGCTAAGGCAAAAAAGCAATTTGTACAAGTAAAAACTATGCTCGCCTGCTATGAAAAGTATTTCGGGAAGTATCCATTCTATCGCGACGGTTATAAATTAATTGAATCTTCGCACAATGGAATGGAACACCAGACTGCCGTTGCTTATGGCAACCATTTTCTTGGCGGGTATGAAGGCAGAGCCAGCTCATCTGTAGGATTGAAATTTGATTTCATTATTATCCATGAAAGTGCACATGAGTGGTGGGGCAACAGCGTAACTTCTAAAGACCTCGCAGATATGTGGATACATGAAAGCTTTGGCGCATATGCCGAGGCTCTTTATGTTGAGTATAACTGGGGGCATAAAGCAGCACTCGAATATATAAATGCTAAAAAGCAGAATGTAAGAAATGATAAACCGATAATCGGCCCCTACAATGTTAATCATGAGGGTGCCGGCGATATGTACGATAAAGGACAGCTCGTTCTAAATACTCTCCGTGATGTAATAAACAATGACCAGCTCTGGTTCTCTATCTTAAAAGGTATTCAGAAAACATTTGCGTATAAAACCGTGACTGCCGCCGATATTACCAATTACATAAATGAAAAGACAGGAACTGACTATAATTATTTTTTCGATCAATATCTAAGATATTCTAATGAGCCAGAATTCTTTGCGTTTATTGTCCGGAAAGGCAGCGAAACTGCAGTTCGATATAAATGGGACGCTGATGTAAAAGATTTTAAAATGCCTATAAAAGTTACTACATCAAAAGAGCATTTTGTGTTTATTCACCCTACTACCGAATGGCAGACTCTAAAGCTGAAGGATTTTGATCCGAAAGATTTCAAAGTAGATAAAGATGAGTTCCTATGTAAAACAAAAATTTATAAGTCAAATATTGATCCGGACAGCAAAATAAAGTTATAAAACTTCATTAGTATATCCTAAATGGATAAAGGAAATTGAGTACAATTTTATTTATTTTTTTTTGCGCTATACTAGTATGCTTCTAGCATACATATTTCTACATTATTACCAATTTACCATTCTTACTCTATGGCTTCTAGCTGCTTTTCATCCTAAAATTTTACTGCTGTTTTATCAGCAAAAGCTGGATATAGTTTTTCATGAAGCTTTACTACATTACCGAATACTAAGACCGCAGGCCTCTCTGCATTATCCGAAATTTTTAGAAGTTGGCTAAATGTTGAAGTAAAAACCCTTTGATTGTATTTAGAGGCATTTGAAATAATCGCTAAGGGTAAATCATGCCTTACTCCTCTCGACAACCCTTCTTGTAAAATTTCTTCTGCACATTTTAATCCCATTAACACAATAGTTGTATGGTCTTCCTTTTTAAGAAGGTCAATCCAATCGAAGTCTTTTTTACCGTATTTGCCGCAGCCGGTAATTACAGATATGCCGGAAGAATAGTCTCTATGTGTCGGCGGAATCCCTGCAAGCAAAGGAGCCGAAAAGGCTGAAGTAATCCCGGGTACTATTTCTACTGCTATATTGTTGTTAATAAGATATTCGGCTTCCTCTCCGCCTCTTCCAAATATGAAAGGATCACCTCCCTTTAATCTAGCAACTTTATATCCAGCCTTTGCAAATTGAAGCATCACTTTATTTATGTCATCTTGACTGAAAAGATGATGCCCTTTTTCTTTGCCTACACAAAAGATTTCTCCTCCTTCTTTAGCGAATGATAATATTTCCTCAGTAACTAAAAAATCATGTAATATAACATCTGCCTCACGGATTATCCTCAGCGCTTTTATAGTAAGATATTCTGCACTTCCTGGCCCGCATCCCACTATATATACCTTGCCGAAAATTTCTTTAATTTCTTTTTTAGTCTCCTCTATATTAACAATATTATTATTCCTCTCCTTTAATTTCTTGCCTGCTAATTCACTGATTTGCTCAGGTATGATTTCTTTTATTTTATCCCGTACTGCCTGTGTCAAAGTTGGACTTGCACCGTCACTGGAAACTGCAATCTTTAAATTATTATAGATCAAAAGCGATGAGAAATAAAAGTTGCACTCTTCCGGTATGTCTACAATGTTTATAAGCAAAAATCTTTTCTTTTTAATTTCAGCTAAGATATCACTAACTTCTTTATTGCCTGTTGCATCGATAATTATATTAAATTGGCGGGCATCCTTTTCTTCAAATCTTTTCTCTATTATTTTAACTCCGAGTGATTTGATATCATCATTGATTGTCATGGAAATTATGTCAAATTCAATGTTATTTGCCTTCAATACCTTTGCCTTTTGAAGAGCTACTTTCCCTCCCCCGATCAATAATATTTTATGATCCTTTAATAATACCGGCAGAGTCCTATTGGAATATTTTTTACTAGTCACTATATCTTGTGTATTATTTTCAAGGTTAAATATATTTTTTATTATCTTCTGAATTATATTCATCTTTTTCCTATAGAATTATCTTTATATTCTTTGGTTATATAATAAATGGTTAAGAATGACTAATTACTTAAGTTACGCAAAACTGTCATTCTGAGCGGAGCGAAGAATCTCAATGTTAGGGTTTTGAATAATTTTGAGATATTTCACTTCGTTCAATATGACAAAAACTATCATTTGCGTAACTTCAGTGATTACATACTTTTTAATGTAGGTTTTCATGTTAAGTAAGGATCGCTAACCCTCTGCATCAAGTGCGCCGTTTTTATGTTGCTCATTAAAAACCTTACTATTCCGCCCATCCCAATCCTTTTATGAAATAGGCTTATTTCATATTCTTCTTCCTTTTTATTTTCTATATAATTATCTATTAAAACTGACATAAGGTCAGGAATATATTCTTTAGGTACCATGCGTAGGAATTTCTTGTCATCACAAATTATATCTTTTGCAAGATGATCATCATCAGTTTTTCCAAATAATAGTTTTAATTGATATATACCTTCTCCCTTTCCTTCAATCGATATTCCATAACGAATGTTCCTAGAACAGTGTCTTTCACATCCGCTTATTCCTATTGAAACTCCCTCAACATTTGCGTACCCTCTTGCCTCAAGTTCCATAATTAAGGGCTGGAAATATTTTTCTGACTCGGTGACTGCCAATGGGCATGTATGTAGTCCTACACATGCCTCCGAATTTAATCTCAATTTTGAATAGTTGCCATAGTTATACTTCTTCAATATTCCTTCTAATATTGGTACTGAAGTCTCATCGATATCAAGAAATAGTATGTCCTGTGTCGGCTGGGTTCGAACTGTCGGTTTTATAATTGAGACTATTTCATCAATTAAAGATTTTACCTTACCCTGTGGATTAGAATCGCTCACCCTTCCGTTTTGTATCCATAGTCCGTAACTCCATTTCCCGTCAAATTGTTTCATCCAACCGTGGTGCCTTCCTACTTTTCCAAGATCAAGTTCAATAGGAGGATAAATCTTTGTGCCTAACTTCTCTATCTGTTCTCTATACCAATCTATTCCAAGCTTCCTTACTTTATTAAAAATATTCTCATCAAGAAGTAATGACTCAAATGAATCTGCGGATCTTTCCAGCCCTTTAGCAATTAAAATATTTTTTAATCTTGCCGAGTGCCTGTTCTTGCGGTCACCAACCTGCTGAAATACATGCCCGATTAAAGCGAGGCCTTTCATTAATTCTTCTTCCGTCATAAATATTCCCAAAGGGCCTGATAAGGAAGGAAAAGTTGGCTTGCCGTTCTTTTGCCCTAAGCTTCCGCCTATATAAACCTGGTAGCCTGCAATTGTTTTGTCTTTAATTATTGGCGCTACCGATATGTCGCTGGTTAGTATATCATTGCAGTTGCATCTTACTTCTTTATGAAGTGCTTCATCATAATAATATCCCCCAACCGCAATTTTTAATTTTCTGGGAAGCCCGTATTCTGAGTATTTGAATCCATTGCTTGGTTCCGCTGTGCCCTCTTCATTATAAACCTTATAATATTCTGATAACGGCAGCTGAAAATATGCTCCTATCTTCCTCGCTAGAGCATTAGCATCAAATATATTTGATTTATACGGACAAGCTGTGGGATTCCTTGCATTATCTCCGCAACCGTTTAAAGTAAGGTGCCTTGTTTCCATTAATCCTCTGACCAGCGGAATTAAATTCTTTTTGGCTACACGATGGAACTGCATGTTCTGACGGGTTGTCAATCTTATCGATGGAAGACCTTCTTCACTTCGTGAATAGAGATTTGCGAGATGACTAATACCAAGCCAATTTTCAGGAGTTATATCTCCGCCCCCCCATACACTGTCTCTAACCATGAAGAACCATTCCCGTACACTATACTTTATAAGTTCCCGGTCAAACTGAATGTATATTCCGCTCGGCTTTAAACTAATCCGAAGGCTTTGATCTACATCTGATTTAGATAGATCTTCAAGTTCTTTTCTTAGTTCCTCGCCTCCGAGCAATCCGGTTCTTTGTTTTGCATATTCTTCTTTGCTTAATTTCCGTTCACTTAATGCTAGTTCAAGCTCTCCTAAGTCAATATCATAATTCATAATTTTATTCATATACCACTTAAATCCTATAAAAACTATTGAAAATTTTATTGATACTATAAACTAAAAAACCTCTCTGTAAAGATTCCGAAGAGGCTTATAGTCTTGCCCTGCAAGCTAGCTGCTCTTCTTATCTCCCCCATATACTCTTCTTTAGAGTACGGGCAGGAATTAGCACCAAATTTCATCTGCTGCAGAAATAGGTTACTAAGGTTTCTATAGGCCTGTCCCTCAACCTTTCTAAATAATATTATAGTTTATTTAATTTTTCTTGTATTAATCAAAAAACCCTTCTCGATTTGTTATCGGGAAGGGCTTTATATATAAAAAATTTATTTGTAGTTTAAATATTACTCAGCATCCTTCCGCAACGTCGTATGCATCATCATACAGCAGCAACACATTGCAGTTGGTTTGGTCTCTTTAGTAATATTTAGATTTATCCGCTTCATAATTGATAAGAGCAAACATAGACTATATGAACTATCTAGTCAAGTGTTTGAAAACATTTTAGCTGAAATTATAAAATTATTTTGCTTATATATGTATAAATATAAAAGATTGTTATTATTTATCGATTTGCACTGAACATTCCCCACTTCACATCAAAGTCTTTTAATAATTCTTTAACAATATTTACCTGATCTCCGCGTACCATTAAAATTACAGGGTCCATACATGCACTGACATATTCGGTATTCTCCCCTTGTAGAAAATATTCTATCTCATCATTGTCTAAGATGCTCTTAATCAATGCAACATCGCCCAGATTATAAGTAGATAAAATGGGAATAAAGGTTACATTACCTTCGCCTTCATTATCCTTGTTAATTGATATTTCTTGCGGTAGTTCTTCTACAAGGTCAACATCGCAATCGCTGCAATGAGTAAAGCCTGCTCGATATTCAGCACCGCATTTTGGACAGAACATATCTCCTCCTAGTTTTTACTTTATACTGCTGACACAATATACTTCTTTATTTTAATTATTGTAATGCCTGTATTTAATTAACAATCATTTATAATTACTACTATTCTATTTCATTGCGAATGCTTAAATGTAAAACTTCATCTCCTGCTGTTCATAAGATTAAATGCATTTTCAAAAGCAGTCCGGGAATTATTCATAATGTTCTTAGCTGCTCCTACAACTATTTCATATTCATCATCACTCAAGGCTTTCATTGTTTCTTCTGCAACTGCTTCAGGTTTTATTCCGAAATCTGTCTGCCCCCTAGCTCGCCTCGCTCCTTTATCCAGATCTGTATCAACAGTTGGAGGTATCAATTCAAAAACTCTAATTCCTGAATCCTTTAATTGATGTCTTAGCGACACAGAGAATGAATGTAAGGCTGCTTTTGTAGAACAATAAATGGGCATTACAGCTATGGGAACAAAAGCTAATCCTGATGAGACATTAATGATCGCACTATTATCTTTTCCCGAAAGTAAAGGAATAAACATCGATGAAAGTGTTACCGGGCTCTCAAAATTTATCCTTATCTCATTTACAGCTTTTTGAATTATTTCATCTCCATTTTTGAAATTTAATTCTTGCTGAATGCCGGCATTGTTAATCAATATATTAATATTACTAAATTCTGACCTTATCCAGTTTAATAGCTCTGTTCTTTCAGTTTCATTTGAGACATCACTTACCTTAATATGGAGTTTAGGATATTTCTCTTTTGCCACTTCCAATATTTCCTTACGTCTTCCGCTGATGATTACCTCATTATTCTCCTTTAAAAAGTATTCCGCAAGCGCCAATCCTATTCCACTTCCTCCCCCGGTGATAAGTACAGTATTCCCTGATAACTTCATATTGATAGCCTTAGTTTTTACATTTAATTCATTTTTCTTAAAACAATTCCTTGACTATTTAATCAACTTAATGTTTTTTTTGAGCTTTCCTCTATAATAACACCTCGAATTTCCTAATATTCAGTAAAACAATATAACAAATTTCTAATTAAGCATTTAAGCTTTTTTCAATTGACATCTATATGCTTCACGTTTATCCAATTTGACAATATTCCGCTTTATTCAGCTTAATTATTTTCAGATATGTTCATGTATTTTCGTTCAGAATTGTTATTTTTGAGTTCATTATCCTAAATTCATTTTTAATGAAAAGAATCCTATTAGTTCGTACTGACAGAGTCGGCGATGTTGTTTTTATTACTCCTATGATACGGGAATTAAGAAAAGCTTTTCCGGATGCTTTTATTGCTGCTCTTACACAGCCTCATACTAAAAACATCATGTTGAATAACCCCCGACTGGATGTTATGATTACAGATGACCTCCGTAAAGAAACTTTCTGGGATGTCGTTAAGGAATTAAGAAAATATAAATTCACCCATGGCCTAATGATGCTGCCGACTGAACGGGCAGCTTACCAAATGTTTTTTGCAGGCATTAAAAACCGCATCGGCGTCGGGCACAAGCTATATGAAGTTATAACTTTTATGAAAAGTGTTTCAAGAAATAATTATACGCCGCTTAGACATGAAGCCGATTATTGTATGGACCTTGCTAGGAAAATCGGAGTTAAAACAGATGACATCGAGCTGGAGATCTTCCTTACAGATGAAGAAAAAATTGAGGCTAATTCCTTTCTTAATAAATTTAATATTGGTAGCAATGATTTTAAGCTCGCAATTCATTCAGGTTCTTTAGGCTCAGCTCCGAATTGGAGTGAAAAGAAATATCTGGAGCTCCTTAGAGGTATTATCAATGAATTTACCGTCCCTAATATGAAAATCCTTCTTACTTCTAAAGAAATGAGCAATGATTTCGTAAGTGAAGCTCTTAATATTTCCCCTGATAAGATCATCGATATCTCTAAATCTTTCGAAAATTTAAGAGACTTCATTAAAGTTATTGACCAATTTGACATTTTTATCGGGCCTTCTACTGGACCTATGCATATAGCTGATGCCCTGGGTAAAAGCGCCATTGTCATCCACTGCCACCGTGCAATGAGCTGCGCAATCCATCAAGGAATGATCAATAAGAATTCTATTAACCTTGAAGTATCCGGTGAATTATGTAATAAGTATTGCAGTGCTGATCAGAATACATGCGGGATTGAAAAAGCACTTGGTGTTGATGTAGTAATTTCAAGCATAAAAACTTTGTACAATAGAAAAATTGAAACAGCTAGGGAAATCAAATGAAATTTTCAGAACTAAAAATACCTAAATGCAAAAACTTTAACGGATATAAACCATGCTTCTCTTATGAGAACTGCCTTGAAGAAGGATGCCGTCATGAAAATGAACAAACTAAGATCGGTGTTAAATTCTTGATTATATCTCTTGACGCTCTGGGTAATGTCCTCGATAATACGCCTATCCTTTACGCTATCAAAAGAAAATTTCCTGTAAGTACAATTTATTGGATTACTATGCCCGGAGCTGATAAAATTCTGGTTAATAACCCCTTTATAGATAAAATATTTATATGGACAGATGAACAGAGAATGATCGCACGCCAAATAGAATATGATTATTTAATGAATGCGGATAAATCAGACTACGCCTGCGCTTTTGCAAATGAAATAAATGCTAAAAAGAAACTGGGCTTTCTCCTTAATGAAGACGGGAAAATTGTTCCGGCAAATAAAGGCGCAGCGTATAGCTATTTGCTAGGTAATAACGACCAAAAGAAATTTAAAGAAAATACCCGCAGCGGAGTCGATATCATACATGAAGCTTTCGAGCTCGAATATAAGCGCGATCCGTATGTCTTCGGCCTGACTGAAGAGGAAAAGGAATTTGTTTCTGCCTATAAGAATGAAATAAACTTTAATCCCGCAAAAACATATGTGGGTTTTAATACAGGCTGTTCTACCCTCTTCCCGAATAAAAAGATGACTATCGAACAGCACATTAAGCTAATTTCCGAAATGCTGAAGCAGCAAGCTCTTCAAGTCGTCCTGCTTGGCGGTAAAGAAGATTCCGAACGCAATAAAAAGATCTTTGAGTCTTTTAATGAAGTTGACCGTAATAAAATTATAAATACTCCTACCACCATGGGGCTTCGCAGAGGTGCTTGCTTCATGGATATTTGCGACATCATAATTACCGGAGATTCTTTCGGTATGCATATGGCTATCGGATTAAAGAAATATGTTATTGCCTGGTTTGGCCTCTCTTGTGCCTCAGAAATTGAACTCTATGGCTTTGGAGAAAAATTAACCCCGGAAGGACTATGGTGTTCACCATGCTGGAAAAAAGTCTGCCCTTATAACCTTGAATGTGTTCAAATGATCGATCTTGAAAAAATAATCCGCCTTACTAAAGATTTTGCATCCAAACACCGTACCTAATCCCTCTACTTATTTAAGGATCTAATGTTTTCATATTATGCATTCAAGTACTAGTTCTGCTTTTTTATTCGAACTATTTAATTAAATTTCAATTAAGAATTTTTTACATTTATAAAAGAAATGAGACATGGCTTATAAAATCCCAGTTTACCAGCCTTCCCTTGACGGAAATGAAAAAAAATACGTTAATGATTGCCTCGATACTTCATGGATTTCATCCAGAGGTGAGTTTATATCTAAGTTTGAAAATGAATTCAGCAAGTTCATCGGCGTTAAACATGCGACTGCAGTCAGCAACGGGACTGTTGCTCTGCATCTTGCTCTGGTAACTCTCGGTATCGGACCTGGCGATGAAGTAATTGTCCCCTCCTTTACTTACATAGCATCTGTTAGTACAATTTCAATTACCGGCGCTACTCCGGTTTTTGCTGACTCTCTGGAAGATACATGGCAGGTTGATCCTAAAGATGTTAAGAGAAAAATTACTCCTAAAACAAAAGCCCTTATGGTCGTACATTTATACGGGCATCCATGCGAAATGGATGAGCTCGTTAAGATTGCTAAAGAACATAACCTTTTCTTGATAGAGGATTCCGCGGAAGCCTTCGGATCAACTTATAAGGATAAACACGTTGGTACATTCGGCGATATCTCAACTTTTAGCTTCTATGGCAATAAAACAATCACTACAGGCGAAGGCGGAATGGTCGTTACTAACGATGAAACTCTTTATGATAGAGCCTACCATTTAAAGATGCATGGCCTCGCAAAATATAGAGAATATTGGCATGACACAATTGGCTTTAATTACAGAATGACTAACATCTGTGCGGCAATAGGACTCGCTCAACTCGAAAAAGCCAAAGAAAAAATTGCAAAGAAAAGACAGGTAGCTAATTGGTATAATGAGGCTCTTAAAGACCTTCCCGTTAAACCTCATGGCGAATTCGGCAAAGTCTTTCACTCCTACTGGATGTATTCAATACTTGTCGGCACTCCCCAGATTCGGGAAGATATCAGAGCATTTATGAAAAATGAAGGTATAGAAACCCGCCCGACTTTCTTCCCCGCCCATACAATGCCGATGTTTTCTCAAAAATTCCAAAAGCTTCCTGTTGCTGAATATCTGGGCTGGCATGGTATAAATCTCCCGAGTTTTCCTGATCTGAAAAAGGATCAAATTCAATTTATCGCTGATACTATATCTAATTTCTTTAAAAAATAAAGCGGCACCGTATATTCTACTGATGCCGCTGTTTTATGGAGAGAGTAAGTTCTATCTGCCCCTGCCTCTTTCTACCTTCTTGTCATTGCCTCTATTTCCATTATTATTCTCTCTTCTTACTTGAGGCGCCTGGCGTACAGGTGTTTCTCTTCTAATTTGCGGACTATTATTTCTTTGCTGCGGGGCTTCATTCCTTTTTTGAGGAGTATAATTTCTCTTATCCAATGGATTGGAATTTCTATTCTCCGGTTTATTAACCTGGGGACGCCATGGATTTTGATCCTTATTCTCAGGACGTACATTGTTTGGCTGCCATGGATTAGAATCTCGGTTATTTGGCCTAACATTCTCCGGCAGCCTTGGATTTACAGTTCTGTTTTCCGGCCTGTTATCCCGAAGCTGCCATGGATTATTTCGATTCTCCGGTTGAGAATTTATCCTTCCGGTATTATCACTTCTTGATGGATTCCTAAATAATTCAACCCTCGATGCATCAAGTGTAGATGAACGAACTCCTCTTTGTATATTTATATTTCTACCTGCACCTCTGACTAATTCAGCTCTCGGCGGAACAAATGCCCGTACAATTCCCGGATTTCTGCCTCTGTCGCCCCCAAGATCCCGTGAATTGCCGACTCTTTCTATTCTACTTTCTACTATCCTGCCCCCGCTTCTCTGCCTTATATAATCTACATCTACTCCGCGGTTTATTACACGGCCGTCCGAATATCCATAATTAGTTCTAAACCTGGAATCTGAATATATTCTATATTTAATTCTGTCAGTAACATAGTAATGATAAGGATTAGGGTCGCAAAAATATCTATAACCCACAAAGTTCCAACATGAATATGGAGTTACATAATTATAGGTAAAATCAATTCCTAAGCTCATTGAAAATGCCGCATATGGAGGCAACGGCGCCCAGCCTATATAATCATTGTCATATCTCCACTGTACCCACGCTGGTGCCCATTGATCATCAGGTACCCATATCCAGCCGTAATAATTATCATTATACCATCTGCCATAATGATAAACTATATATCCGAAAGGCTCGTATGAATCCCAGTACCAGCCGTCGTCTGTCCAAACCCACCTGCCGTCTCTGTATGGAAGCCAGCCGTAACTTAAATGCGACGGGCGCCAAACTGTCATTCCGTTATCAAGTTGTATCCATGTACCGTATGGTGATAAAGATGAATAAAATACCCCTGAAACATTTCCGCCATCATTGTTATAATAATCATTTCCATAGTCCTGGGCAAATACTGATGTAAATGCAGTTACCAAGATTATTACAACATATATTATTAATATCCGTTTCATTTCACACCTCAACTTTTCTATTTGAATGTCTTCAAGCATTATGCCATAAAAATATTTGATTTCTGACTATTTTTACATAGTTAAAAGTTGTTAATTGTATAGTAAATTAAACAACGCGAAGTTAATACTACACAGCAGCGAAATTCCAATCCTTATTTTTTTCAGTAAATCTAATCAAATTCCGTTTATATTTTCTCTATTGTGTAATGAGAAAACTATGGACAAATTACTATTTGAGCTATGTCTATTTTGCCTCATTTGTCCTAATCTCTTTTATCATTTATTCTTTTACCTCTATCAAAAGAAAAATTGCCCTTCTAAATAATAAGCCCTCGGATAATACCAATACTCACTTAGAAAACTACCGTAAGATTGAAAAATTCCAGCCGTTAATGCTCCATTATCACTAACCGAATAATTACCGGAAATACTCAAATACCCGCTTCCGTCGTTTAAATTTGCATTATCTGCCAATGTCAAAGTAAATAAAGGGGTAATTTGATAGCTCCCGCTCATGACAATATAATTTTGGCTTAGATTAATTATAGTTCCATTTAACAAACCTAATAAATTGTATTTCAATTTTTCTGGGCTTCCTTCTCCATTATACTGATATTCAATTAAGCCGTATAACTTCGAAGTAAATTGATTGTCCATTCCGAATACTAGTTTTATAAAGTTATTCCCGATATTATTTTTATCCATTGATATTATGCCCTCTCCGCGTAGCCCTGCTTCTATTAAGCTCCCCGCAAAATCCCCTCCGGCAATAATCCTTTGGTCGAAATATCCGCCGACAAATGCAAAATCATATCCGCTGAAATTTGTTCTGAACCTGAAGCCGGCATTACTCTCTGCTAATTTATCTTGAGGATTGTATACTACATTCAGATCTGTAAAACTTCCGAAGCTGTATGTTATCGATGCAGCATCAACACCGCCCTTCTCTATTTTACCGAAGTTAGCCGGATTAATTGGATTAAATAAATCAGTCGGACTCCATACTCTGCCGACTCCCCATGCAATCCTTTGCCTTCCTATTATAATATTTCCCCAATCAAATCCCTGCCTTAAATATAATCTGTCAATATAATGTGATATGTCAAAACCATTTTTTTTATAAATATCCCATTTAAAATTTATAATTTGCCTGTTATTAACAGTCTGATTAAAAAATAAAAATTCATTCTGCTTTGAATAAAGGACATCAGCTTCATACTCGATATTTATACGGCCGCCGCTCCATAAATGAATTTCCGGCCTTAACCTTAACCTGGTCAAATTCATAAATTGATCTTGATCTAGAGAAAATAAATCCGAGAGGTCCTTATTTATAATTGAATATACAGGAAGTTCTACAACATAGCCTGTGAAAGAAATGTCATACTGTGCAAATAAATAACCATTTGAGATTGCAATAATTATTAGCAAAACAAGTATTCTTCTATCCATCTGGCTTATTAATATAAGTAAATATTTAATGTCCGCTAGTTTTTCTTATTTAACTTAACAATTACTATATATCAAATCATTGATTTTATATCTGGAAATCCCTAAATAAATGCTGTATCTTAACTTGTCACTATGTCCATTATGTTTTTTAAGTCTCTTACGCCCGACTCCAGCCTTTGTTTTTTCGACATTAGTCCATCATAAATAATCAAACCTGAATAAGCCCATCTTTCAATATAACCAGCCTCTTTGCACGATCTATTACCTGCTTATCATGCGATGAAAAAACAAAAGTAATATTTTTATCCTTGTTCATTTTTTCCATTAAATCAAGAAGATGCCCGGCTGTTACAGAATCAAGATTCGCAGTAGGTTCATCCGCTAATACAAGAGATGGATTATTAACTATTGCCCTGGCGGCTGCGACCCTTTGCTGCTGCCCCCCGCTCATATCATTAGGGCGCTTATCTGCTAATTCTTTTATTCCGAGTTCATCCATTAAAGCAAGTGCTTTTTCTTTTCTTTCTTTATCCGGTATACCTAGCAGCATCATGCTGAATTCAATATTCTCAATTGCCGTTAGGACAGGTATTAAATTATAAGCCTGAAAAATAAACCCCAGCTTATGAAGCCTTATATCTGAAAGCTCTCTCTTTTCTTTTAATGTAATATCTTCTCCTTCAAAGAAGATCTTCCCTTCTGTAGGTTTATCTAACGCTCCGAGTAGATTAAGCAGTGTAGTTTTGCCGGATCCGGATGGGCCTGCAATAACAATGTACTCCCCTTTTGATATTGATATATTTACTCCCCGCAAAGCATTTACAGGTACGTTATTATCAAGATATACTTTAACTAAATTTTCAGCTTTTAATATTTCCATATTTTTCCTGACTCTCGTAGTTTCTATACTCAGATTTATTATTCATTAGTTCTAAATGCCCATTTGGCATTAATGGTAATTAAGATCAATTATTTTTCTAACTTAATTCTTTTTAGCTTACTTAAACTTAAGTCACACATAATGAATAGCATGCACCGGTTCAAGCTTAATCGCTTTGTAAGCAGGATAAAGAGCGCCTATTACTGCTACAAATGGAATAAAAATAACCGCATTCAAAAGGTTCCCTGGCGATAACACTGGATAAATTATTGCACCTATACCAAAAGAATCCAACCCTGCGGAAAAAAGGCTCAAGTTAATACCTGAATGCGCTAACGGTATATCAAGCAGAAGCCCGCATATCAATCCTGCAAATGTGCCTATTATGCCGAGTATGAAAGATTCAAAAAGGATCATCAAATAAATTTTGCTGTTTTTCATCCCTATTGCCATTAACACTCCCAGCTCTCTGATTCTCTCAAAGACCGACATCAGCATTGTATTTATAATACCGAAGATTAATGCTAATCCGATTATGATATTTAAAATCATCATAGTTTCTTTATAAATATCCATTTGATAAATTAACATTGGAAGCATATCACGATATGTATAAACCTCATATCTTTTCTCCAATTTTTTTTCTAATTCTTGTTTTACGGAGTTTACTTTATTGTAATCTTTTGTAATAATAGCAATTTCATGAAAATTATCTCCTATGCCCAGCATTTCTTGTTCTGCCTTTGCATTTATATAAACAACCATCTTATCAAAATCCGAACTAGATGTTTCAAAGATTCCAACAACCCTAAATGCATCTGAACTAATATCTCCTTTTAAAGTATTCGACATAGCTACTACCTTTTCACCGAGTTCAACTCCAAGCTTTTCTGCAAGCTTTTTACTAATGATTATTTCTCTTATCCCACCCCCGAGATATCTTCCTTGTATTATGGATTTCTTAATGATAGATACCTTTGCTTCTTTATCCGGTTCAATACCATAAATAATTACACCGGATGAATTATTAGCACTGCTTATAATCCCGTTCGCAAATACCCTTTCGCTGTATGCCTCAACCTCCGGATTAGCTTTTAGAATTGATTCTACACTTTTGTAATCCGGCATATAATTCTTTACTATTTTATAGCTGTTGAACCCCGCTTTATGAATTTGAATATGGGAAATATCAAGGTTGATCTGGTTGAATAACATCTGCCTTACCATTCCATTTGATAAGCCGTCTTCCAGGACAATTGCTATCATACCCACGATCACTGAAATTAGTACTATCAGCGACCTCCTCCTGTTCCTCCAAATATTCCGCCACGCTAATTTGAATAACATACTCTAAATATGCTTCCTCTATTAGAATAGTAAATCGTCAATCCAAACCTCATGTGTGCCTAATACCCTTCAACGGCTCCAGCTTATAAACCTTATATGCAGGATACAAACAAGATACCACCGATATTACCAATATCGAAAGAGTAATATATACAAAAATCCAAGGATCAAGGGTTGATTTTAACTGAGGTAAAAAATGGTAAACTTCATAAAGCTTCCTTAACTCTCCTCCAAATTCAATCGGATGAATAATGAAATAATAATTTACCACACACCCGAGAATGTTCCCGATTATTAAACCTATAACCGTAATAATAAACGTTTCGATGTAAACTAAATAAGAAAGATATAATTGCGGCATACCGATTGCAAGTACTACACCAAATTCCCTGAACCTTTCAATTACCGACATCAATACGGTATTCAAGATTCCGAATGCTACTATTACAATTAAAATTATAAGGAAAAATATCCCGCTGACATTATCTAATTCAATTGCCTGCTCCAATTCAGGATTCACGTTTTCCCAGGATAAAACCTTCAAATCAGGATCTTTTATTTTACCCGATAATACTCCATAGATATTATTCATATCGTCCAGTTTATCTGCCCTTACAGCTATTACGTTTATCCGGTTTCCCATTGCTAGTATAGATTGTGCTGACTTCAATCCCATAAAAACTAAGGATGATTCAAGCTCCTGTACTCCCATCTTGACAGTGCCAACAATTTTATATTTCTGATTCCCCAGCGTACCGTCATAACCCTGTGCCAGAATTACAATATCATCTCCAATTTTGGCATCAAGATTTTTCAGTAGTTGATCTCCAAGAACTACCTGATTGGCAGTATCAGATGTAAAGAATTTCCCTGCATTTAAATTATGAATAAAAGTAGTTACCACAGCTTCTTTATCAGGCTCAATTCCAAATATTGCTGCACCGCGTGAATTATCTTTGAAGCTTATTAATGCATCCGCATAAATTCTTGGGGCATACCCAATTATCCCTTTTGTCGATTTTAATGCCCCTTTAATATTATTATCCATTATAAAACTTGAAGTAAGAGTAGGATTGTCCAGGTAATCTTTCTGCTGTATTTGAATATACCCGGAGAATAATTCCACAACTGATTTAATATTTAAATCGTATGTGCCTAACTGAAAGCCCCTCATTGCAATAGCCATAACCGCTGCAAAGATTACTGCCGCAAGGGTAATCAAAGAACGCCTCTTGTTCCTCCAAATATTCCTCCATGCAAGCTTTAATAACATAATATTACAAATTTATTAGTTTAAGGCAATTTAATTTTATTCAATTAACATAATATCCAGCATTTATTCCTTGCTAATTATTAGTTCCCACATTTAATTTTGAATTTATAATTTTTAATTATTACTCCCCTCTCTCCAATTCCTGATACGAAAATATCTTATCCGGTAGCTTTACATCAAAATGCATATCATCTACAATAATGGTAGTTGAATGCCCGGGTTTTACATTATTATACATAATCCATTTTGAAGGCATTTTTCTGCCATGGAAGTCTTTCACGTCAGTGTAAACCATATACCTTACCATTTTACCTTTTTCATCGTAATACTGGATTAAAGCAGGAAGGTAATCCGCTTTTCTTACCCAATAATAAATTTTTCCCCATACAACCGGGGCATCCGGTTTAGGATCCAATTCAATCTTCCAGCAGCCTTCTTTATCTATCTTTTCAGTCTTTAATATCTTCAAATCATAATCCTTGACTAGATTTGATTCACGCACCAGGTCATCGTTTGTATAATCAGAGCCGTTCCATGACTGCAGCATCATAGACGGCGGTATTTTTATTGTGGTCTCGGTATTGCGCAGGTAACTCCATATCTCGTTCCCGATTTTTAATGTTTTATTTCCTTCCTCCCTTGCTGGCGACTTTGTCACAATCAATGCCTTTTCATTACCAACCCACCAGGAATCCATTTTTAATGCTCTTGTATAGTCCGGTGTTTTTATTATCATTTCGATTGTACCGTAAGATGTCTTCCCCTTAATGTCATTCTCGGCTTTGCTTACAATTTCTTCAGCCGTCTGCGGATATAATGCGAGGTTAATTGAAAGAAAAATCAAACTAAAAATAATTATACTCTTCATGATTAAAGTATTATAATTTTATTGACAAAATTCTCATTTCAACTTAAAAATATTTTGCCCCTATGTCAAAAACCTAAGAATAATATTAATGAATTCTTGTAAACATTCATATTGATTAGTAATTATCAAATTTTGCCATTTACAAAATATCACTATTCTAACCCTGGTAAGAAATGATTGGATTCTAATTAAACTCGACAACTAACCTACCCCCGGTCTTCCACCGTCCATGACGGCTTCATAACCGCTTGAATCCATGCTTTTAAGCGATTATGAAGCCGTCATGATAGTATTTATGTAGGTGTTGGCTGGTATTTGAAATATGGTCCCCTATAGTCTATAAGTGACTTATATTATTATTAAAACTTTCGGATATAAAATTATAGTAGACAATCCCAATTTTCACTGTATAAATTTGAAAGTGAAAATTATTTGTTCAACTTTAAAAGGACTTAATTCAATAATTTTACGGATATTATTAGATTTGCAGGTATAATTATTAGTTGGATTTTCTAATTGTAGGATATTAAGACATGGTTAATTTATTCTGTCATTTTATGCCAATATATGCTTACCTTTTCAGAATCCTCCCCTTCCATTTATAATTCCCGAATGCGCCGGATATTCCCGCAATAATTATATAGGGGACATGCATTATTTCAGCAAGCGGAATATATTTCAGCAGTTCTTTCCCATAAAGTATTACTGAACCCCTTCTTATTACCAAATATTCGAATAATGTTTTTAGTATAAAGCTGATTAAAAATGGTATTAAAAAATATTCGGATAAGAAAATTGCAGCGGCTGGTAAAAGAGCTAAGTTTAGGTAAAAAAGGAAAATAGATATTAGTTTAACTACTAAGAATTTGTCTGCATAAAAAAGTCCTTTACTTGCCCACCTTCTTCTTTGATGATAGAATTTACCCAGGGTCTTGTTTGCTTCTGTTTTTACTATAGATTCCTTATTTGAACAGAATTTTATTTTATAGTCTGTCTCTTTCCTAATCTTCTGCATTAATAATTCATCATCTCCGGAGGAAAGATTTAAATTATCGCTAAACCCGTGAACTAAATCGTAAACTGATTTCCTATAGGAAAGATTTGCAGCATTACATATAGTCGGCTTACCGTTGCCGATCAAACCTGCACCGGTAAATACCAATCCGGCAAACTCTAGTTTCTGCAGCTTGGAGGATATGCTTCCGTTCTCTATAAATTCAACCGGGCCGGATACGAATGCCGTGCCTTTATCAAATGTTCCGAGAAGGGATCTAAGCCAGCTTTTATTATATATACAATCAGCATCGGTCGCGACAATAATGCTGCCCCTTGAGTTTTCGATTCCATACCTTATTGCCCTCTTCTTGTGTGCATTAATAGAGAAATCCTCGGGTACCGATATTACTTTAATATTATCCGGTTTTTTGGAGCTTAGCAATTTGTCTAATGAATCATCTTGTGATTGGTCGTTTATATATATAACCTCGTACCTATCTTTCGGATAATTCTGATCCTTAATGCTCTCGAGGCTAATTAAAATATTCTCAGATTCATCTCTGAAGGGGATTATCACCGATATAAATTCATCCGGGATTTTATTTTTGCCGGTATCATTCAATCTGCCCAATCCTTTTATAATACCGGTTAAGAAATACAAATAATTTATAAGTAGTATGCCTGAAAGGATAATCAGAAAAGTGTTAATCATTGTTCTTTCTGAAAAGTAAAACAACACCTATTAAGGATGGCACAAGTACATTTATAAAGAATAAAAAGATTGATGCATCAAATGCCGAAGGCGCAAGCTCACCCATCTTTGTTAAGAAGAATATAGATGCCCCTTCTCTAATGCCTATCTCGGCTAATGATACTGGAGGGATAACAGATTTTGCAAACATTACAAGATTCCCCGCCCATAAGTAATGGAAATAGTTATTATGGTTTGTAAATGCGGCGGTTAATAAAGCAAACTGGATTATATAACATGAATAAAACAATAACGTCCAGCCCATCATTCTTGCGGTATAATTTTTATCCAGTGATTTTATTATTGCCAGCTGCTTAAAAAACGGGCCTATTCTTTTTCTGGATACAAGGTAATCAACTATATTGTTATTCCATAGCTTCGGATGTAAAAGAAGCATTATAAAAAAATAAAATAATAAAAATTGAACCAGGAATAACGAGACGGTAATCAGGGAATTAACCCCGTAATAGAAATGAATAAATAAAATACTTGCAATTGAGCCAATAAATACGACTACTACAAATGCAAAAAATTTATCTGTTAATGTCGCAATTGTTACTTGTAATACCGGCTTATCTTTAAACTCCATTGCTCGTCCGAAATATTCTCCTATACGTGCCGGAGTAAATGAGCCTGCTGCAATACCGAAGAATAAGGAATACCATATTTTTTTTGAATTAGATTCATGCAGAAGTACACTGCTGGTAAGCTTCCATTTTTTATATTGAAGTGTCAGGTTTAAAGCAGTCAATGCTATTACTAATGCAATCAAATACAAATTAGCATTTGTAAATGCTTTATAAACTTGCACAGCATTTACTTTATATAATATAAAGGCTATCAGTCCGGCTGCAATGACAATCTTCAGTGCAGTTAAATAATACTTATTTAACCCTAGTGATTCTTTCGTCTTTTTCTTGTCTAATCCTAATTCTATCAATATTTTTTATTACTCACAATCTGATTATATAATGATTAAATCAAATTTAATTACAATTTGAGTTAAAAGAAATCAATCATGAACCCTATACCGAACCTTGAAACCCGGTAATTAAAATATTGGTTGAAGACATCTCCGCCGTTATAATATGAGGCATAAAATACTACTCCCTTTCCCTGCCAATCTCCGAATTTAATTCCCAGCATGTAATTCTGATTTACTATATATTCAGGTATCCCTTTGATATCAAAATTAATAGCAGCAAAGATACTTTCATCTTTGCCTATTACTTTACCTAAAAGATTAGGCAGCGAGTATTCAAATCCGCCTTTATATAGAAATCTTTGTAATTCTCTGTCGCCTGTTTTTTTACCGGTCGACATTGACAGTCCGGCATAATAACGAATGAAAGTAAATCCCAGGTATTCTTCCCTAGCAAACAATAATTCGCCGTAATTATTCCCGTAAGCTTCAGGTAACTGGTTGTTAATCCATTCGCCGGCCAAGTTATCCCAATGCCCGTCTACAAGATGCGCGCTGCTGTGTATATACCGGAACCTGGTAACAAATCTTCCGTTATCTAGATACTTCGAATATGTAACGTTCCCGCCGAAAAATCCATCTACTGCATCAATCTGAAGCCTGTAAGCTAAATATGAAGTTACGTAAGCATATGCCATAAAATCAGCACCTATTGTAATCCTGCTCTTGGCTTCCGGAAAATTGAATCCTAGGACATCTACTGAATTACCGATATCAACTTTAAGGTTTGTTGTAGCAGTGTAATAAAGCAATCCCATTCTGGGCTCATCTATCCCTGCTTTAAGAGGAAGGAAATTCAATCCTTTGGGAAATAACTCAAAACATGTTTGCTGATCTTTTGTATTATTGGTAATATAAGTATCGGGCCTTTTGCCCTGTGAATACCCTTTATTAAATAGAAAAATAAAAATTATAATTACAGTAAGAAGTTTGCGCATTAATTTGGGTTTACCTGATTATTTTAAATGTACTCCCCAAACCTAGCTTTTATTTAAATAATTTCCTCATATTAATTTTCAATCTGCATTATATTAATTTTCAATCCTTCAGTGCAGTTGTTGCACATCTCTAATCCTTTTCTATTATCCAGGACCCCCTTGCGGAATTCCTGATAATTATCGGACGTCCATATCTCCTTAAAAGAATGATTTTTTAAATTGCCTAGTTCATAATTTGCGTCTTTATCGAAGCAGCAAGGTACAATTTTACCGTCCCATGTCATTACGGAAGTACGCCATAATGCGAAGCAATGATTCCTGAGTTTATTTTTTATCTTTACCTTACCATCTCTCAAAATGTATCTTCTGTATTTCTTATTTTCGGGTAAAAAATGAACAGCATTTTCATAGGAAGATACCTGCATTGTTTTTAAGACAACTTTGTCAACACTTGAATCTTTGCCATATTTCATGACCTCTTCTATTTGATGTTCATTTTGCTTCATCACTATAAATTGAAGCTCAACAAAAGGCCTTTTTTTACCGAGTTCTTCCTTTCTCCTTAATAACAGCTTTAAGCCATCATCTGCTTTCTTAAATGTCCCGCCGGCTCTGTAATTCTGGTACGTTTCCTCATCTAAACCGTCAATTGAAAAGATCAGCTTATCTGGTGCATTCTCTATTATAGTGTCTATATTCTTCTTAGATATTAATAACCCGTTAGTACTTATAGAAACATAAATATTGTTGTCTTGAGCGTACCGTATCATTGATGGAAGATTTTTATTTATGTATGGCTCCCCCTGAAAAAACAATTGGATGTAAAATCCATATCCTTTTATTTGATCGATGAATTCTTTAAAGTCATCTAGTTTAAGCAATCCGATCGGACGTGTTAATTCACCTAATCCTGATGGGCATTCAGGGCATTTCAAATTACAATAATTAGTCGGCTCAATTGAATAAGAAACTGGAAGTCCCCATATAATTGGCTTCCTAATAATTATCGCAGTAAGAAAAGAGCTTACAACTTGGACAATATTGACGGCTCGCTTTATTGTTAGATATTTTAGAGGATTGATCTCCAAGACTATACTATTTGAAAATTTAGTAATGAAGATAATTAAATATCCGCCATCTTAAAATACTTCATAACAATAAATATTAAACATTTTGTGATTATTATAACCTAATATGCTTTATTTCAATGTTTTTATTCCATTTAGCTTATTGTTACGGATATTACTTTTTCTTACTTTTGTTCGTAAATTTCCAAAATAACAGGACGGACAATGTATATCAATTTCAGCGACATTCCCGGGAATCATAATCTATTCCTGGATTATCTATATGAATTTGAAAATGTAAAAAATTTCTATAGGAAAGACTTCCGCAATAAGGAAGAATATGTTAATACGTTTAAGAGAATTTCGGAATCGCATGACCACTCACGCGAAATTCTCTCTCAAACTATTAAGGAACAATACCGAGGATTCAATCCTTCTGCTAAGACCCAAAAGAATATTACGGCTCTCGGCGATAAGAAAACTCTTGCCGTTGTTACTGGCCAGCAGCTTGGCATTCTGGGCGGGCCTCTATATACTTTTTATAAGCTGATTACTGCAATAAAGCTTAGTACCTTTCTCGCGGAAAGATACGACGATTATTATTTTGTTCCCGTCTTCTGGCTAGAAGGTGATGACCATGACTTTAATGAAGTACGAGGGATCAGCCTTCTCAATGAAAATAATGAAATTACTAAAATAGGCTATGACCATGAAGTTGAAGATGAAGAAGAGAATAAGGGAAGTATAGGAAACCTTTTATTGAATGATTCACTTGACCAATTTTATGCTGAACTCGAAAAGAGCCTTAGAGTTACTGAGTTTACACCTCAAATTTTAGATAAGATAAAATCATTTTATCAGCCTGGCAAGACATTTAAGCAGTCATTTAAGGAGCTACTCTTCTGGATATTTGATCAATACGGGCTGGTAATTTTTGACCCACAGGATAAAAACATTAAGAGCCTCCTTAAGCCGGTCTTCAAAAAAGAAGTTTCTGATTTTAGGATCCATACTGAAAAGTTGGTAAAAGTCAGTGCACAGCTTGAAGAGCTGTATCACGCCCAGGTTAAAGTAAGGCCGGTAAATTTATTCTACCGTTACGAAGAAGGAAGATACTTAATAGAGCCAGTTGAGAATGAATTCCGGCTTAAAAGAAAAAGGAAGAAGTTTACATTAGAAGAAATAATATCCCATATCGAAAATGAGCCGGAAAATTTCAGCCCGAATGTTTTATTAAGGCCTATATGTCAGGATTATGTCCTACCTACAGCCTTTTATGTCGGCGGACCGAGCGAAATCTCTTACTTTGCACAGGTAATGCCGCTCTATGATTTTTATAAAGTTGAAGCCCCTATCGTATATCCAAGAGCTTCCGCAACTATAATAGAAAAGAATATTGGATCAATTATTGAAAAGTTCGGGATCAATCTGAATGAACTATTCCTTGATCCTGATAAGATGAAGCAAAAACTCATTGATTCTTTCTCTAAGACTTCAGTAGAAGAAATTTTTAGCGGCACTTCCAGTCAGTTTGAGCTTGCCCTTGATCAGCTTAAGGAAAAACTCTTCGAATTGGATAAAACTATCAGTGATGTTTCTTCTAAATACAAAGAGAAAATAATGAAGTATCTTGATGAGCTTAAAGGAAAAGCTTACGAAGCTCAAAAGCGGAAATATGAAATTACTTTACGTCAAATTGAACGGATTGTAAATGTTGCTCTCCCAAATTCTAGTCTGCAGGAAAGAGAAATTAACTTCCTTTATTTCGCAAATAAGTACGGCATCGATATAATAAACCATATTTTCGTCGAACTTACAATTAATAAGTTCGAACATCAGATAATAAATATCATCTAGCAGTAATTACTTAATCACCTTCTCTGTTTGCGGATCAAAGAAGTGAAGTTTATTTGTATCGAATGTTAATGCCCTCATCTGGCCGGCTTTTGGCATCTCTCGTGCAGGTACCCTGGCGACAAATTGCGCATTATCAATTAAGAAATATAAAAATATTTCATTACCCATCGGCTCTACTACTTCAAGCGGAACATTAATGAGTATATGGCTTCCGTTTGGAGCACTAACGGATGAATCATATATGTCTTCCGGCCGTATACCAAGCCATACATTCTTATTATCAAATGACTTCAGTTTATTTTCATATTGGCCATTAAGCTTCAATGTTAATCCATTAACAGTACTTTTAAAGTTTATTCCGTTATCACTGAATATTTTCCCTTCAACGAAATTCATCGAGGGACTGCCTATAAATCCTGCAACAAACTTATTTAGAGGGTTGTTATATAAATTTAAGGGAGAATCAATTTGCTGAATAAATCCGTCTTTCATAACTACGATCTTATCTCCCATTGTCATTGCTTCGGTCTGGTCATGGGTAACATATATCATCGTCGCATTTAGTTTATGGTGGAGCTTGGATATTTGCGTTCTCATCTGTACGCGTAATTTTGCATCTAGATTGCTTAAAGGCTCGTCAAATAAAAAGACCTTTGGCTTTCGTACTATTGCTCTCCCTACAGCAACACGCTGCCGCTGCCCGCCTGATAAGGCTTTAGGTTTTCTATCAAGGTAGTCCTCCAACTCTAGTATCTTCGCAGCTTCAGTAACCCGTTCTTTAATTTCCTTTTTATCAAATTTCCGGAGCTTTAAACCGAATGCCATGTTTTCGTACACCGTCATGTGCGGATATAAAGCATAGTTCTGAAATACCATCGCTATATCTCTATCCTTTGGAGAGACATCATTAACCTTTTTACCGTCAATAAAAAGATCACCTTCGGAAATTTCCTCCAGCCCTGCAATCATCCTGAGTGTGGTTGATTTACCGCAGCCTGAAGGGCCGACAAGAACTACAAATTCTTTGTCATTTACATTGATGTTTATATCCTTTACTGCAATGTTTCCGCCTTCGTATACTTTTGTCACGTTATGAAGAGTTACTTCTGCCATTATTTTACCTTGTGATGCTTTCTATTTGTTTAATGAAATCTGGATTCGAAATACTGACACAATCAAAGTTATTTATTTTTCCTCCTCCTTGCAATAGTAAAGATAGAATTCCGAATGCCATCGCTATCCGGTGATCTCCGAAGCTTTCAAAGATTGGGCTGCTGTTTTTAATTTTTCCTCTGAATGAAAATCCGTCTTTGTATTCGTCGACTTCAAGCCCAAGCAATTTTAGATTATAACATATCGCATTTATTCTATCTGTCTCTTTGCCTCTTAATTCTGATGCATTACTGAGCGTGAAATCCCCCTCTGCAAATATTCCAGCAATCGATAGAATAGGGATCTCATCGATTATATTCGGAATTATTCCTTCATGAATAATAATATTATTTAATTTACTCCCTTTGATAATTAAATCTCCGAGCGGCTCACCCGCTGTCTTTCTTTCATTTTCTCTTTCAATACCCCCCCCCATTTCTTTTAATACCTGGAGTATTCCTGTACGTGTTTCATTAAGGGAAACATTTTTAATTTTCAAATAAGAACCTTTGGAAAGCAATGCTAATACGATAAAAAAGGCTGCAGTCGAGATATCTGAGGGAATAATATATTCCTTCGGCTCAGGATAATTTTCTCGTGAAGAATAACTGATTATACCCTTTGCTGATTTTTCTACCCTTAAACCGAGCATCCTTTCAGTATGATCCCTCGAAGGATTTCTTTCAATCACTGCTGTAGCTTCATTACAATGAAGCCCTGCAAGTAATACCGCACTCTTTACCTGAGCGCTTGCCATCGGTAATTCATATTTGATAGCATGCAGACTTTCTGAAGGATAAATACTTAAAGGAAGAGTATTATTTTCTGTTGCTGTAATTTTCCCTCCCATCTCTATAAGAGGGTTGATGATTCTCTTCATAGGCCGCTTAGATAGCGATTCGTCCCCTACTATTATTGATTCAAAATCCTGGGCAATTAAAATACCGCTGATCAATCTGGTTGTTGTCCCCGAATTACCGGCATCTAATAAATCTTCCGGCTTCCTAAATCCCTTATAACCATTGCCTCTGACTTCTATAAAATCCTTTTCATGCCTAATTTCTACGCCTAGCTTCTTAAAACATTTCTGAGTTGACTTTACATCTTCCCCGTTAGTTAGGTTATAAATTCTGGAAGTTCCGTTTGCCATTGCCGAAAACATTACTGCACGATGAGAAATTGATTTATCTCCTGGTATGCTTAATTCCCCTTCTACCTTATCAATTTTATTGAAATCTTTTATCATTAATTTAGGTTGCCTTGCTAGAAATATCTTAATTTTATTTACTATTTGATATTTATGTCCCTAATTTTAACTCATCTGTCCTACTTATTACACCAATTATTCACCATTTCATTTAGTTCTTCCGGGGAGTATTCACTGCCGACGTACATGCCTTTCTTTTGCCGCTGCCTGAATGCTTCATATAAAATTACTGCCGCTGCAACCGATACGTTTAAGCTTTGTACCATTCCCTTCATCGGGATTATGAATTTTTTATCTGCATATAATGCTGCTTCCTCAGAAACCCCTCTATGCTCATTTCCTAATACCAATGCCGTCTTTTTAGTTAAATCTATATCATAAATTGAAACAGCATCCTCTACTATTGCAGATGCATAAATTTGAAATCCTTCTTCCCTAAGCTTTTCATAACATGATTTTACTTCTTTAAATTTATCTCTTTCTACCCATTTGAATGCTGAAGCTGATGATTTCTTGCCTATCTTTGGAAATTTCTCTATGTAATATAACAAGGATGCTCTGGATACGCCTACGGCATCGCAAGTCCTAAATATCGCAGATACATTGTGAGGATCATGTATATTTTCTAAAACTATTCTTAATGACTTCTGCCGGGATTTTAATACTGAGATTATTTTTTGCTTTCTTTTCTCGGTCTTATACATTATTATTTTTCTATCTTTCTATCTTATTCCCAAACTTAAACTAGCTTTATAACTTGATCTCTCACTAGTATTTAATCTTGATAATATTCGCTCATTACGACCAGAATAAAAACTCATGTAATATTATTATTAAAGATAAGTTTATAAATAATCTTGTTCCTATTCCCCCGTGCTCTATCAACCTTAAGTCTTTTCACATCAGTCTTAAGATAATATGCTGCAAGCTCGAGTATTTTATCCAACACAGTATTTTCATCATGCGCCCAGCATTCGCAGCCCTTTAAGCTAGGGATCTCTGCTGTACATCCATCATCCGACCTTGTCACTATCAAGTTTAATATCATTCTATTCTATTATCAATCCTTAATAAAAATATCACAATTTTCCCCTATACATGAATGCTTACCTCAATATTTCACTACCTTCCATTCGTTGCCAAGTCCTAAAATTTGTTTAATGATTTATCACTGCCTCCTGGTCTCCGGTCTCTGCATTCTTTGTTTTTCTCTGTGGTTCTCTGTGCTTTTCTTTGTGGTACTCTGTGTAATTTTTTGTTCCTAATGTTTTATTATCTTCACATGTTAAGGCACAGATAACCAATCTGTACTGCATTCATTCATCTGACCTTCCGCCTCTGCCTTTTTTCCTCTTCATACCATGCATCTAATACTTCCCCTCACTCTTCCCGCCCATAATAATCTTCACACTAGCGCTTGCACCAATCCTGTCCGCACCGCTTGCTATCATAGCATCTGCATCTTCCCTAGATCTAATTCCGCCTGAAGCTTTTACTCCGACAGAGCTGCCTACAACATATTTCATTAAAGCAACATCACCGGCTGTTGCGCCCCCTTTACTAAATCCTGTCGATGTTTTTACAAAATCAGCACCCGCTCTTTTGCATATTAAACACGCTTTGATCTTTTCCTCATCAGTTAAAAGCGCTGTCTCCAATATAACCTTACAGACTGCATTATTTTTCTTTGCGGCTAAAACTACCTGATTTACGTCTGTAAAAACATACTCATAATCCCCGCTTTTCAGCATGCCGATATTTATTACCATATCAACTTCCTGTGCACCATTCTTTATCGCCTGCTCTGCTTCAAATCGTTTGACTTCAGTAGTTGTCGCACCCAATGGAAACCCAATCACTGTACAAACCTTTACTTCAGTCCCTTTCAATAGCTCTGAACATAAAGATACATGACATGGATTTATGCAAACTGAAGCAAAGTTGTATCTTTTGGCTTCTTCACAAAGAGATATAATCTCTTTCGGAGTCCCTTCTGGTTTTAACAAGGTATGGTCTATCTTTTTTGCTAATCCTTTATCTATAGATTCACCGATACCAGGGCCTGCTGCTATTCTGGACGCACCATTACCAACTATATTATTTACTGCTTTAGGCTGAGTAACGACATTTGTTTCCCACCCTTTACATGTTTCATCTTTGCAGTAAAATTCATGTAATGTCTTCTCAAGAAATTCTTGTGATACCTTCTTCTCTTTTGTAAATTCCATTTTATTCACCGTACATTGTATAAGCTTTATAAGTATTTTTCAATAACATTGCGATCGTCATTAATCCTACTCCGCCGGGGACAGGAGTTATCATCGATGCCTTTGGTGCTACCTCATCAAAATCTACATCACCTACCAGCCTGTATCCCTTAGGCTTAGCTGCGTCTTCAATCCGGTTTATGCCTACATCTATTACTACAACCCCCTCCTTTACCATATCCGCCTTAACAAATTTCGGGCTGCCTATGGCTGCTATTAAAATATCAGCCTGTCGTGTATAAAATGAGAGATCTTTTGTTACAGAATGACATATCGTAACAACTGAATTTGCTCCTTCCTTCTTCTGAAGCATTATGTTCGCGATCGGTTTTCCTACTATGTTGCTTCTTCCCAGTACTACTACATGTTTGCCTTTTGTTTCAATCCCATATCGAATGAGCAATTCTTGAATCCCTGCAGGCGTACACGAGACAAAGGTCTCTTTACCTATTACTAAATTTCCTATACTTATCGGATGAAAGCCGTCCACATCTTTCTTTGGCGAAATTGCCTCTATTACTTTATCTTCATTTATGTGCTTTGGAAGCGGGAGCTGAACCAGTATACCATGATAGTCTTTATTATGATTATACTTTTCAACTAAGGCAAGTAGCTCTTCCTCTGAAATATCCTCACTGAGCTTTTCTGATTTGCTTCTCATCCCGATTTCTTTGCATGCTTTGCCTTTATTCCTTACATAAACTTCCGAAGCGGGATTATTTCCGACAAGAATTGTGACTAGTCCTGGAACATTCTTCCCGGCTTTTATTAGCTCGGATATTTTACTTCTTAATTCTTCTTTAATTTCTGCCGCTATTTGCTTGCCATCAATTAATTTCATACTTCTTCCATACCAAACATTACTTATATTCTATATTAAAATTCTTTTTCTCATTAGTAATATTATAATTTTTCTTCAAATATTTCTTCAGCTTCTCATCATTTAATATTTCTTCTTCGAATGGATTTGAATTCTGCCACCCTGTATTACCGGTCCTTCGGTAATTTTCCAGACGCCTTAAAGTAATTTCGCAGAATATCGGATCATTATCCACTGTGAAACATCTTCTCCCTGCTATCTCTGCAGATAAAAGTGTAGTACCGGAATGTGAGAAGAAATCAAGAACTATTTCATTCATCCTGCTGCTTGATAAAATAATCCGCTGAATTGCTTTTAATGGCTTCTGTGCGTAGCAGCCATTTACATTTTCTTCCATCCTGTAAAAAACCTGCTGTATGTCTATCCAGACATTGCCTGCTCGTATAAATTCCGATTTGCTGCGCTCTAAATTTTCAGTCTCTTTCCCGTTTACTGTTTTATAATATCCTTTCAGCACTTTTGGAATATCAGTGTATTCAGAGTTTACATCATAATATGGACTGCCTTTTATGTAATAAAGCAGCTCCTGCCTTATTGACATCCAGTTCTTTTGCGTCCCGTAACCCCGCTGGTTTCGCATTGTTATAAAGCTTCTTGATTCAAAATCAGTATCTCTCATCATCAATACGAAGTCGACAAGCGGCTGGAAATGATTATTCTGATCTGCTCCCAGCCATATATAAAGGGAAGAATTATCTTTCAAATAATCATACGAATTTTTTATCCAGGTCTTACACCATTCAATAAATTGTTCGGTTTTTCTCTCTTCAAATGCTACAAAATTATAAGGTGGATCCTGGATGGCTAAAACAGCTTTTTCTTCTCCCATTAGCTCCTTGATTGAAGAAGTATCTGCTGCATCTATACAAGCGATTTTATGAGTGCTGGAAGAGTCTTGCTTTATTTCTCCTTTGCTGAATCTGCAGTATGGCAATAGAAGATCTTTCAGTTTGTCATCTGTATCAATCCGCGGCAAAGGAAAGTTCTTCATATATTAATCGACTTTTTTTACGAACTCAGGGAATACTATCCTCTCTAGTTCCTTTGTTTTACCTGTCTCAGTGTCAATCTTAAAGTAAATACCGCATAAATGCGAATCATTTTCTGCCGTTTCATATTTTTGTGGCGTCTGAAATAAAAATCTATTTATTGCTGCTTGTGTTTTCATACCTATTACCGATTCATATGGTCCGGTCATACCGGCATCAGTAATATATCCTGTACCATTTGGGAATATTCTTTCGTCTGACGTCTGTACATGCGTATGCGTCCCTACCATCGCACTTATTCTACCGTCAAGATAATTTACCATCGAGATTTTCTCTGCCGTGGCTTCAGCATGAAAATCCAAAAAGATGAGATTGGTTTCCGATTTAATTTTTGAAAGTACCCAATCCGCCGTCTTAAATGGACAGTCTATTGCCGCCATAAATGTCCTGCCCTGCATATTCATAACTGCAACTTTACCTTTCTTTGTCTCCGCTATATAATATCCATTGCCGTATGTACCTTTTGGATAATTCAAAGGCCTTAATGATCTGGGTTCTCTTTTCAGGTAATCCTGAGATTGATGCTTATCCCACGTATGATTTCCTCCGGTAATAACATGTACACCTAAGTCAAATAATATTTTCCCTTCTTTGTCTGTACATCCTTTTCCGTCTGAAGCATTCTCACCGTTTACAACAACTAGATCTGCTTTATATTTTTGAATTAAACTTGGCAGCCAAACTTGTACCAGGTCCAAACCTGGTTTTCCAATAATGTCGCCTATAAATAGAAGATTTAATGAAGCCATAGATTTCCTAATTTGAAAGGTCAATATATCTAAAAACTCAATAATTTAAAAGAATTACTTAAGATTGAATAAAAATCATGCAAACCGTCATTCAGCTTTTTCTTCACTTTACCAATCTTTCTTCTTTGTGAAGTATTTTTCAATATTTACCTTATTTGCCCTAATTGTTTTATTTGCTCAATTTTCCCTATTCCTATTCTCCCGGATTTAAGTCTATCCTATGCACCCTCTATAATCTTAATTATTATTCCTAACTTTTCTAATTTTGTGACTTCATACCTATTGTATTAATTTTGTTGTGAATAAGAATTTTTCCTAGCTGCAAATACTCAAAACCTTAATTGCTGCTATGAAATTACTTTCTACTCAACCTCGAATAAATAAACGAGGCTTATTTTTATTTTTATAATCATGAACAATCATTTTTCTTCTTTACCTGTCGAAGAAGCCAGCTACTGTATAGTTGATGTTGAAACCACTGGCCTCTCACCTCGTTACAATGGCGTAATCGAAATAGCCCTTGTAAAGGTGTCTAACTTAAAAATAATTGATCGATATCATTCATTTGTTAATCCGGGCAAAGAGATACCTTACTTCATTACACAGCTTACCGGCATAACTAATGAAGATGTTTATGATGCCCCCTTCTTCGAGGATATTGCCGATGAAATCAATGATTTTATTTCAGGTAATATATTAACCGCCCATAATTTCCCGTTCGATAACAGCTTTCTTAAGAAAGAATTTAGATATTGCGGTAAAGAATATCCTGATAATATAAATTTATGCACTCTTAAACTATCTCGCAGGCTTTTTCCGATGCTGAAAAGCAAATCCCTCGGCTCTGTCTGCAGTCATTTGAATTTGAAAAATACCGGCGAACATCGTGCCTTAGGTGATGCCGTTGTAACTGCTAAGCTTCTTATGAAATTGATTAAGGAACTAAAGAGTAAACATAATATTCGAATAGTAGAAGAACTCCTAAATTTTCAATACGTTCCTAAGAATTTGCAAATGCAGATTCCTATCAAGAAAAAACTTGGTGAGGATATTTCTGTCCTTCCCGATGCGCCGGGTGTCTATTATTTTCTCAATTCCCGTAATGATGTCATATATATCGGAAAAGCAAAATCTCTTAAGAATAGAGTAAAATCTTATTTCCTCCCGACTTCACCCAGGAAAGCAAAGAAGATCGTTAAACAGGCTTCCCGTTTGAAAATTGAATTAACTAACTCCGAGCTTACCGCATTGCTGATGGAGTCAGAACTTATTAAGTTGATAAACCCGCGCCATAATACTATGCTTAAATGGTATGGTAATAAGTATTTCTTAAGAATCACCGCAGCTCACTCATTCCCTGCCCTCGAAGTTACAAACTATTTTGATTTCGATGGCAATGATTACTTCGGTTTATTTATTTCTAAAAAGAAAGCTTTATCTGTTCATGAAATAATCAGCAAGACTTTTGCCATAAGAGAATGCAATGATGATGAGTTTAATAAGGGAAGGAAATGCTTTCTTGCTGAGATCGATAGATGTATAGCGCCTTGCGTAATTAAAGACAATTCGGCTTACTTTACTGAGTTGGAAAAAGTCTATGAATTCCTGTACGGTAAGAATCAATTTGCTATTACTCGCCTCATTAACAAAATGAAAGAATATTCCGATAAACAAAAGTATGAAAAAGCTGCTGAGATCAAATCCCTTATTGACATGATCCTATCCCAAACTCACAAATCTTCTTTACTTGCAGAACCTGTCAACTCTGCAAACGCCCTTTTTGAAGTTACAGAGAACAATAACCATGACTATATTTTAATGATTACCGGGAAAATCTTTATTAAAAAATATGCAATCCACAATAAAGATTATTTCGAAGAAGCTCTTGACGATTTTTATGACGGTACTATAAACCTAAAAACTATGCCCGATGACGAAGACCTTGAGAAAATGAAAATAACTCTGAACTGGATAGTGAAAAACAGAAATAAGGTCAGAACCTACTACCTGAAAGATTATCCTAACAAACATGATCTATATTCGCACCTTTCAAGATTCAGCACTTATACTAATCCTCCGGAGTCTTCTACCTTCGATATAAAAAATTTTCTTAATAAGGAAATTGAAGCTGCTTTTTAATTGTTCCAGGTCCCGGCAAATATTAAATATTCTAATAATTTGGGATTTCAAATCCGAATTTTTTGCATTGAACTGTATTCTTTGTAGAATTATTTTTCTTTTATAATTAAGATGTATATAAAATATTTAGACATTTTTAATTTATAAATATCATTCAGATTTAAAAACCATATAGCTATCTTATTAACTGAAGCTACGTAAATGATAGTTTTTGTCATATTGTTCGAAGTTCAATATCTCCAAATTATTCAAAATCCTAACCTTGAGATTCTTCGTTTTCTTTAGAATGGCAGTTTTGCGTCACTTCAGTTATTAAGCTAAATTAAACCTACTCCCATATTTTAAGGATTAATTTATGCAAAAAATAATTCAAGAAACTAACGCTATAAACTGGTTCGAAATACCGGTTACCGATATAAAGCGCGCAAAAAGTTTCTATGAAAATATCCTTGATATCGAAATGCAATCGCAATTTATCGAGGAGACTAAAGAGGAATCTGCATTCTTTCCCTTTACTGGCTCTAAAGTCAGAGCAACCTCCGGAAGAGTCTCGGGTATATTAGTAAAAAACAACCATAATAAACCATCCGCTTTGGGTACTATGGTCTACCTTAATGCTAATCCCGATATTCAGATAGTATTAGGCAAAGTTGAATCAGCCGGCGGCAAAATATTAATACCTATGAAAAAAATTATAGCAGGCAGTATTGCAGTTATTATGGATACTGAAGGCAATAGAGTGGGATTACACTCAAACAAATAATTTTTTTCCTGTTAAGATCAAAAGACATTATGTCTAATTTAATTTTATAGTACTGTTATTTTGTTTTTTACTAAATAATAAAATCCGGTTATTCCATGTACTAGAATAAATCCCGGGACTATCGCTCAGTTATTTTATCCCTATTTATATATAAATTTTCCCCCTTCCCTTTCATAATTCCTAATTCCTAATTTCTACTTTTAAATTACCTCCCTCTCTTCCTTCACCATAAACCACAAAACCGCCGATACCGCTAGCGTAAAAGTACTCACAATAAAAATTAAACTCTTATCCGGCGCCTTGCTTATTGCTTGCCCTACTCCAAAACTCGCTACTAACTGCGGCAAAACTACCGACAAATTGAACAGCCCCATATATAACCCCATCTTTGCATGATCCACTTGCTGCGACATAATTGCAAATGGCAAACTTATGGTCGATGCCCATCCAATCCCAAGTAGTGCCATAATTATATAAATAACCATCGGCGTGAATCCGAAAAATAGCATAAATGCATAACTAACCGCCATCGTAGAAATGCAAATAGCATGTGTTCTGACTCTCCCTATTTTTCTCGTTATCGGCTCAAGTACAAACGCTGGAAGTAGTGCCCCTACTGCATTCAATATCAAAAAACTTATCGATACAATTCTGCCCATCTCTACCTGTACGGCATCCGAAACTGGATCACCCGGATTAATATTATATACTTTATATTGCACATAAATAAACATATAGACGAACATCGTCTGTATCCCGATCCAGGTAAATGAATGCGCAGCTAAAACCTTTTTGAATCCTGTTATACCCGCTTCGCTTTTTGACTTCCCCTCTGTGCTTTTCAATATTGCCTTTATAATGAAGAAGATCGTAACCGCAAAACAGAACAACTCAACATAATAATTTCCGAAATCAACATGTATCACCCTCATTACTATTGCATAAACAGCATACAATAGAAACCCCCACAGCGGCTGTATGTTGTTCATAATTACCATGAAAGATACTTTACTCTTCTTATTTTCATTATCGGGATCCTTACTCTCAAGCTCTCGCGGCTCTTCAATAAATATCGAGGGAATAATTGAAAGCACTATCACAAGGATTACTCCTATGTATATTAAGACGTAATTATTCCAAACAGCGCCTATAACATATGCTAGCACTCCAAATGTTCCCGATACTGTCTGCATCCACGCATACCCTTTTGTCCTCTCAACACCTTCAGGTGTTACATCTGCAATTATAGATCTCGTAGGATTAAAACTTACATTAATTGCCAGATCAAGTGTTAATGCAACTGCAATTGCTACTCCGAGTATTCCGCTTAAGCCCATTGACGACGAGATAACATCAATATTAGGCAATGCAAGCAGCATCAGCGCAGCTAGAAACCCGCCAACGAAAATAAATGGCCTCCTCCTCCCTTTCCAAAGCCAAACCTTATCACTTATAATTCCTATTATAACTTGGCCAAGTATTCCGGCTATTGGCCCCGATGCCCAAACCAGGCCTATATCTTCAATCCGTAGATGATACTTAGTGCTTAATATCCAGCTTAATGCCGAGATTTGTATTGATAACGCAAACCCCATAGCAGTAGCAGGCAAACTAAGGATCGCATAAAATGAATTAGTAAGTTTTTTCTGAATACTCAGCATAATATTCCCATCTATTATATATTTTTATGAAACTTTTGATAATGGATTGATAGAACAATAAATAAATTAATTCGATGTAACCTGAATTACTTCAATTAAATTCTTTGCTATATACCTCAAAATATTTTTAGTATCCTCTATTTTTAATCTTGTGAATCGCATACTCATCTACCTTCGGCTGAAATTGCGGCTTGCTAATCAGTACAATCAGTTTAATATTAATTGAAACACATTCCCCGATACACCTTCGATATCCAATGAATGATATTTATTTAACTCATAAACATTACCGGTCATAAGATTTTTAATCCCCTTGACTCCTTTTAACTGATCTGCATACCGGTTTAAATCAACTGCTTCTTTATTAGAATTATCATTCATAATTACCATTGTTCTATCTTC